>OFLR01000024.1_pt1 | contig 147779 bp, 104 predicted proteins | sample 1540871 | NCBI WGS metagenome assembly OFLR01 (sample SAMEA4413043, study PRJEB24355) | metagenome | biome: human; feature: gut; material: faeces | place: United Kingdom | collected 2010
CGACGATGGACTGGCAATCATTGACTATAAAGAAGTAGTACAGATACGCTCTTGAGTTCTCAAACCACCACCACGCCGCACGGGCCCCCGGCACCGGCCGGAAGGCGCCGCCGTCGGGCAGCAAGGAAGAAACTTACACGCATCCGCCCCCGCACGCAAATCCGCCCCGCACCACCACCCCCGAAACCCTTGCCCCGCAACGCCTCCCCCGGCGTGTCGCGAACACGCGCCCCACACCGGCCACACCGCCCGCACCACCACCCACACACCCAACACCACGGCGTGTCGCGGAGTTGCCATCCCGCTCTCAGCCACGCATCCTCACGGCGGCTTCCTCACCGAAGACGAACGGCAATACGTAAAAGACGATGCCGTGGCAACCATCCGATCGTGCAATCGCACAATCGTGACGACAACGACGGAACAACCGTCCGATCACATGAAAAGGGGGATGCGACACTACGCCTCATCCGGACCGACCACCTTGAACGGGCACCACCGAAGGCCGGCATCAGCTGTGATCAGGCCTTCTCAAACTACGATTCTCAGGAAGTATTCAGACTTCATGCAGGGGTATAACAGTATTGCGCAAGAAAACATACACGTAGCATGACCATCATGTTGGTACGGGACGCAACGTACGCTTTGAGTCTGCCTTGCTGAAGTGCGCGTCCCGGCCAACGTCGACGTCGGCATGCCGCCGGCGCAACAACACAGAGAACTGGAGAAGTACCGCATGTTCGTTCTCAAGAACGCATGGGCCGCGCTCGGACGCTGCAAGTGGCGTACGGCGCTTATCGCCCTCATAGCACTGCTGGTGTCGTTCTCGGCAGCCGTGGACCTGACGGTCCTACGCTCCGACGACACCGCCAATAATGAAACATATCAGTCGCAAAAGGCTTCGGCGGTGATTCGGCCAAACGCGCAAACCAAGGCCAAACGTGACGGTGCCGACTCCAGCTATACCGACAACTACCTGACTTGGGCCAAGTACAGCGAATACGCAACCGCCGTACAGAACAAAAGCCTGACCTTCGAATACACGCTTGCCACTTCGGTACCGGTGCGGCAGAGCAAGTCGCTGACTGCGATTTCAGCAAAAACCGACACCAGCGAAGACAAGACCGGCGGCAATCTGACGCTGCAGGCCTTCTACACCTTGGATGCGGCGAAACTCAACGAATACGGTACCTACAAGGTGACCGAAGGCAAGCATCTGAGCTATAAGACCCAGGGCGACGGCGCACTGATCTCTCAGGCATTGGCCAAAAAGAACAACCTCAAGGTCGGCGACACCATCACCGTCGGCAATCCGACCAACGCATCCGAAACCTACACGTTCACCGTTCGCGGCATCTACGAATACACCGGAGAGGCACCGTCCGGCTTCGGTTCCGACGCCAAATACGCCAAGGACAATCGCGAAAACGTGATCTATACCTCGTATCTCACATTCGCCAAGGACGGCCTGGACACCACGGATGCCACAGGTTGGGCCAAGCCGGACCTGAACATCATCTTCACGCTGAGCAATCCGAGCGACTACAACACCTTCGGCAAGCTGGTGAAGAAAGCCAAGCTCGACACCAAGACGTATGAGATCACCTCACCGTCGCTGACCGCATACAAGCAATCCATCGCAAAGCTGGATTCCGCCGCCTCCACGGCACGTAAGGCGTTGCCGGCAACGCTGATCGGCGGTGGACTGGTGCTGCTTGCGCTGATTCTCTGGGCCGCAATCGCCGGCCGTCGAGACGAAATCGGCATGGCCATAGTGACGGGCGTATCCAAGGGACGTCTGGGATGGCAGTTCATGCTGGAAACCTTCATGATGACCGTTCCCTCTTGGGCGATCGGTTTGATTGCAGGCGCATTGCTCGCCAAACCACTGGGCACCGCTTGGGCAGGCGGTCATGCCGTGGCGATCACATCCGCTTCGGTATGGAACGTAATCTGGTGCGGCTTGGGCGCATGCCTGGTATTGGGCATCATCGCGCTGATTCGCGTACTGTGCTTCAACCTGAATCAACTGTTTGCAAACCGCTCGGAGGTGAAGGCATGAGCGACAAGGACAACGAACTCAACGAGAGGCCCGACGAAACCGTGACCGAAGCGGAAACGACCGAAGCGGTCGAAACGTCGGATGCAGCCGTCGCATCAACCACTGAGGCAGGCACCGACGCCACGACCGATGTCGATGCGGCATCCATCGACTTCGATGTCATCTATGATGACGATGAAGACGAAACCGACGCCACGACCGATACCGAATCCTCCGAAACCGCGGACGTACCGTCAGCAGCGGAGCAGAACGACGAGACGGCCGACGCTGACATCGTCAAAGACAATGCGAATCGTGTCAACGAGACGCTGGCGCTACACAAGTCCGACGACATCGAATCACTGGATGCGCGTGCAACCGCGGCATCTGATTCCGCAACGAGCGTGTCTTCACGACTGAACCGTGAAATCAAGCGCACCAGGAAGAAGGACGCCTTCTTCCTGAAGTCGAATCCGACGTTCGCACTCAACCATGTGACGGTGACGCACCGTAAGACGGGGCGTAACATTCTCGATGACCTGTCATTGGCGTTCCAGGCCGGTGCAACCCACGCCGTGCTGGTGGATGCCGAAGACAACGAACAGCATCAGGCGCTGCTCGCCACGATGGTGGGCATGATTCGTCCGGATCGCGGCAATGTGATGAACAAAAGCGCCAATCTGAACGAAGTGGAGCCGCTGGACGTGCTCGGGCACCGCATCGGCTTCATTCCGCAACGTTTCGCCGTGCGCGGTGAGCTCGACGCGGAAAGCAACATCCTCTACGCGATGGACGCTTCGAACCGCAATTTCCTCAAGCCGAAGCCGGTGATCGCGCGAGAGCTGCTCAAACGAGTGGGGTTCACCGAGGCGACCTCCGGACTGCCGATCGGTAAGCTGAGCGAACTCGATCAGCGCCGCGTGGCAATAGCGCGTGCCCTGTGCTGCGAAGCCGAGGTGATCGTCGCCGACGAGCCGACCGTCGGTCTGGATCGCGACGAAGCCGCCGAAGTGCTGGCGTTGCTGAGCAAGTTCAAGCGTGATGCGGATCGCAAACGCGCCATCATCGTGGTGACCGTCAATCCAGAGGTCGCCGATGCGATGGAGCATAGCGTAGAACTCGAGTAAACGCCTGTCCGGCCTTATATGGCGAACAGATATGGTAATCCCGGGTATGAGATGTTGAAAACCGTTGGGCGATCAACATCTCACACCCGGGATTATCCATATCGGATGCCTTGGTAACGCCGGATGGCCCCGCATCGGACGGCCCTCGACAAAAGACGAATCCGCCCCATGCGAGACGGATAGACGCCTATTCTACGACCCGCATGTGGTATTGAGCGGCCAGAGGCCTGACGTCCAGGATGCCATAGCGTTCGAGCAGATGCAGCCACTCACGCTTGTTGGCTTCACCGAAACGGGCGGCTTTGCGGGTGTAGGCCTCGGCGGTGAGGAATTTCGGCGGAATCGACTTGCTGTTGTACTTGTCGGCCACCATCACGACCTCTTGCTCGAGATTCATCGGCACATAGTCGTCCGGCGGAAGCGGAAGATTCTGTGCGACTACGGCTTCCTTAGTGAGGCCGACGCCGGTATGGTTGCGGGCGAACTGGGCGATGGATTCGTCCACGCCCTCATTCAGCAGATATTCGTAGCCTTTCAGCCCATGCTGCACATAGTGCGGCCCGTCGAATTTGAGCGGTTCACCGTCGGAACCGTCCTGCTTGAGCAGAAAGTACGTGCCGATATCATGCAACAGGCCGCCAATCACCACCATATGCTCGTCGATCAGACGCGGCGGCACCATGCCACCGGTGATGCCGTCGGTTGGCGGCACGGCCGGAATGTGGAGCATACCGAACGATTCGGAGCCCGAGATGGCAGGGACGGCAGCACCCCCATCCGGTTTGGTGCCGCCGATCTCACCTGGCTCGTCGGAAGTCAGCGCCAAGCCAAAATCGCCGGTCTTCTCAGGCACATCCGCAGGCAGGGTGCATCGACGCATGAACAGGGCGTTCTGACGACGGGCCATGCGGCGGGCGATGTCGGCCACGACCACGCAATGACCATGAATCAGGTCATAGGCGGCCTGCGACTGCGCGATTTTCTTATGCAACTCATCCACTTGGGCGAGCGTAGGGATATATCCGGTTGTCATAGGGCTCATCTTAGCGTCCGAACGCTCAGCCGATCCGGTTACGCTACGAATCCAAATCGAAAGTCAGCCCCTGCAAAACCGGTCGGGAACCGGTCGGAGCCGAGCCGCATCGAGCGAACGGTCCAAGGACATTCCGCATCAGATGGAACGGATACGGAATTCACCGGTGCGATTGGAGGCGACAATCATCCGGTCGTTCTCAAGACGGGTCCAGCCGTCTTCAGTACGCTGTTCGAAACCGGAGCTGGCCACGACCACGCCCTTCAGCCGGCCAGCGGATTCGGCGGGGACGGCACCGCCATCGGGAACCTGAGCGCCCTCATCAAGCGCACGGTAACGCAGTACGCGGTAATCATGGGCCTGCTCGCCGCGACCGTACTGGTCGTAAATCTCGACAATGCGCTTGGAAGTGACCTCACGACCGGCCGCGCACAAGGCGATGAACTGATCCTGGCTCTGAATCATGCAGTTGTAGCTTGACTTCGGATAGCTCTTGCGCAACTCACGTACGGCCTGGGCCACAGCCTCGTCAAGCGCGAAGCCAAAGCCGATGTATTGCAGGATCACGGCGAAGAAAATGGCCGAATCGGAACGGCCGCCGGTAGACTGCACGATGTTCGGGTCAACCGGGAAGGAACGGTTGGTGATGATGTTACGCCCCTGATCATCGGAGATGTCACCGTTGTGGATGAAGCTCAAGCCGTTGGCGTAGAACGGCTGCTGATTCTCGAGAATCAGCGGCAGATTCGAGCTGGCCAGACGCAGATGCCACAGGCCGCCTCGGGCCGGGGTGCCGGCAAGCTCGTCGAAAATCGAATCATGACGGGCGGCAATCGTGTTCTTGTAGATCGCGGTACCGGTTTCCGGAGAAGGCGCGCCACCGTCACGACGGTACGGGGATTCCTCCGGAACGGTGACCAAGGCGGCTCCCCAGCCGTCATTATGCACCTCACTGAGATCACGGAATTCGCGTACGGCCTGCATGCCGAGCACACCATTGAGACTGGTGTTGCTGCCTGCGGTCGCGAATCCAAGTAATCTGCACATGGTTAGAACCATACCGACCTCACATTTCGACGCGCGTACACTGCTATCAGCATTCCTTATAGCGGGCGGAAATGCAACGAATCGCTACGGGCGGTGGAATGTGGCGGTCAGACGCGCTTGAGGCGGGGAGGACGCTCGGTGGCGAGGAACAACGGCTGGATTTCGACCAGCGGATTATAGGGGGCGAGCCCGAACCATTTGACCGGAGACCCGGCCAACCGGCGAATCGCATACTTGATCTGCAAAGACACCGCGCCACGTTGCGACACCTTCGATTCGGGCATCAGCGCCTTATGAATCAGCACGTAACGAATCGGACCGATATTGACATCGGCGTCCAGCTTCGGATAACGGCTTTCCTGAGTCGGCAGGTCACCCGATTTCAACATGTCGTTCATGATCTGATGAATGTAGGCCGGCAAGGACTGCGCAACCTTGAATCCCAACCGGATACGCACCCGGAACAGAAAATCCGTACCGAAATTCTCAACCGAATATTCGCGGGTGAACGGCTCGTCGGCGGTTTCCACGGAAACGGCCCACCATGCACGGGCACGCTTCGGATGATCGGCGAAAATCGAGAAGAAGATGTCGGTATCGACACGTTTCGTTTCCGGATCGGATGTCAGATAGACGATGTTGTCGGCGAAATACGGCACGGTATCGTCGTCATGCAGCTGCCGCAGCACCGGCAGGCAGTCGGCGGGCTGCATGTGCCGGCGTTGCGTACGCTCCAGCTTCGTACCCTCGTTCCACGTATACATGATCGTCAGAATCGCCAGCGTGAGCAGCATGGTGAACCAACCGCCGCGCAGGAACTTTGCCATGGAAGCGAAGAAGAACATGAACTGGATGGCCAAAAACAGCACGGTGAACACGATGGCGCCGAACCGCCTGCCGGCATGCCAGATGTAGACGGCCAGCAGAATCGTGGTGGTGATCATCGTGATGGTCAACGCCAGACCGTAGGCGGCTGAAATATGCTCGGAATCGCGGAAAATCGCCAACACGATCAGCGTAGCCGCGCAAAGCACCCCATTGACGACCGGAATGTAGAGCTGGCCGCGCGTACGGGCCGGATAGCGCACCTGCAGATGGGGCATCCAGTTGAGGCGGGTGGCTTCCGACACCATGGTGTAGGCGCCGGTGATCAGGGCCTGCGAGGCGATCACGCCGGCAGCGACGGACAGTATCACGGCAATGTACCGTACGGACGGGGTCATCATCTCGAAGAACGGGTTCAGACCGTGCATGCGCCGGTAGGCGGAATCGTCCCAATGATCGAGCATCCACGCTCCCTGGCCGAAGTAGCACAGTACCAGTGCGATCTTGATGAACGGCCAAGTGCAGTAGATGTTGCCGCGGCCAACATGGCCCATGTCGGAATACAGCGCCTCGGCGCCGGTGGTCGACAGGAACACGGTGCCCATCACGGCGATGCCGGCCACGTTGTGGTGGCTGAACAGGAAGCGGACGCCATACACCGGGTTGAGCGCGGCGAAAACGCTCCAGTCGTTGCTCAGATTCATGAGCCCCACGACGGCCAGGAACGAGAACCATATCATCACCACGGAGCCGAAAGTACGGCCTATGCGCTCGGTGCCGTGCGATTGCACGGAAAACAGCACCACGATGATCACGACGGTGATCATCAGCGTAAGTTCCTTGTTCTCCGTCATCACATGTTCCAGCGCAGGCAACGTTTCCAAGCCTTCCACGGCGGAACTGATCGATACCGCGGGAGTCAGCACGGAATCGGCGAGGAACGCCGCGCCACCGAGCATGGCGGGAATCGCAAGCCATGCACCGTATTTGCGAATCAGCGAATACAGCGCGAAAATGCCGCCTTCGCCCTTGTTGTCGATACGCATGGCGATCAGCACGTACTTGACGGTGGTGATGAGCGTAATCGACCAGAACACCAGCGACAGCACGCCGAGCACGGCTTCGCGATCGGCGTTGGCCAAGCCGCCCTGACCGTTGAGGAAGGTCTGCATGGTATACAGCGGCGAAGTGCCGATATCGCCATACACCACGCCAAGTGCGACCACTGCCATGGAAAAGGTGATTTTGTCGGGGCCGGACTGCAGTCTGCTCCACCAGCGGCCCAGACGGCCTCTGCTGGCCGCCTCATCGAGCTTGGCGGCTTCCTGCTGCTTTTCCTCGTGCTGTTTGATGAGCTCCTGGCGCTCTTCTTTGGTCAGGACCTTGTGCGAGACCTTGGGCGCCTGCGTATAGGCCGCTGCGTGGAGCAACGGTTTCTCTTCGTCTGGCTCGTTCGCCATAACGCTTCCTCCAAGTGGCGGGCCTTCCAACCCACTCCCCAAAATAACACGCAAGGCGGCACACTAGGAGCGCCGTGGGCGGTTGTCAAATCCTCAGGCCCGATTCAGCCGTCGACAATCATGTTCGACGTGTGCTCAACACCATGGCGTCTCTCTCAAAACCCTTAGATTCCATACACTTTGCGCGTAGTCTCACGAGTGGCGCGCGCAATTTCAGCCAATGGCTTATCAAGATAGTTGGCGAGCGCCTGCAGGGTGTACGGAATCATATATGGTGCGTTGGTGCGGCCACGATAGGGCATGGGACTCAGGTAGGGCGCGTCCGTTTCGACCATGATGTGGTCAAGGCCGACGAGTTTGACCGATTCGCGGATGCCATCATTGCCTTTGTAGCTGGATGTGCCGGAAAGGCTCAGGTACCAGCCGTTTTCGCGCGCGATCTCACCCATTTCGGCGTCGCCGGAGTAGCTGTGGAATACGGTGCGTTCCGGAGCGCCATCGGCGAGCAAGGTTTCGATGACCTCCTTGTGGGAATCGCGGTCGTGGATCTGCATGGGCAGTCCCAATTCCTTGGCGAGTGCGATATGCGCGCGGAAGGCCTCGCGTTGAAGTTCCTTGGCGGCTTCGCCGGTGCGAAACAGGTCCATGCCGGTTTCGCCGATGGCGACCACCTGCTTCGGGTAGGTGACGGCGAGCCGGTGCACTTCGGCCATGGCGTCATCGAAATTGACGTCATGCCACGGTTTGTATTTGAGCGGCAGTCCGTCGGGGCCAGGTACGCCGCGGTGTCCATGGAGCACGGATTCGTTGGGGTGGATGGCGATGGCCGCATGCACGACATCGGGATGTTCGCGGGCCATGTCGATGGCGGTCATGAGGTTGGGCAGTTCGCAGCCGCAGTCGATGACACCTTCCACGCCGACCGCCTGTGCTTGGGACAGCAATTCGTCGACACTGTAGACGGGCACTTCGGGTTGGCCCTTTTCTGCGGCTTCATGGCTCATGGCTCGGGAGAAGGGCACGACGGAGGCCACATGCGTGTGATTGTCGATGACGTGCGCGTCGTCGGGAAGGGGCTGTGGGGCCGGGGCCCAGCTACGGTCGCGATGGTGTTTGCTCATAGGACCTAGATTAGTCCCGCCAGCAGTCGTTGTAGTCGAGACCGGTAAGAAGTTCCACTGTGTTGCGGATCTCCGGTTTTACGTCGGTCTTGGCCCCGCCATGCTGCAGGCGGCGTATTTCCGTGAGCAGCATGCTGTCGGTTTCCTTGCTTAGGCTCATGCGCTGCGATTCGACCCATCCGATGGTCATGGCGATGGCGAACCAGCCGAGCAGTATCGCGCCGATGCCGATGCGGGCTGACGCGGGTTGCGTATCGAGTCGGGAATCGAAGCCGGTGGCGGCCAGCACGAGGCCCGTGCCGATGGAGAGCAGGCCGCTGCACAGCTGGCGTACAAAGGTCTGTGCACCAAGGAATGTGACCGAACGATAACGTTTGGTGACGATTTGGTCCACGTCCGCCATATAGGGGAAGACCTGCCATGGCAGGTAGCCGCATAGCGATTTGAAGGAGAAGAACCAGACCGCTCCGATGATGGTGAACGCCATCCATGCGGCGCGTGACATCGTGCCTGAAAGCATCCAGCTGGCAAACATCCAGGCCACGCCGATCAGGCATCCGGCGAAGTTGATGGCGTACAGCCTGCGTGGCCCGATCCTGATGATCGCCCAGCCGAAGACCGGCATAAGCGGCAGTGAGATCACGGCGCAGGTGAGCAGCATCGAGGCGAACGCGGCCGTGACGCCCCAATCGTAGATCGCGAAGAACAGGAACAGCTGGCCGAAGATGTCCATTGACACCATCACCATGACGTAAACCGTGAGATGACGCCGAAATTCCGCGATATGCAGCGTGGAAGCGTATTCACGCAACATGACGGACATGCGATGCAGCCAGACCTGCGTGACGTGACGGGCCGGACGGATAATCGGACCGTCGGCGATCGTGGCCGAGTCTCCATCGGAATCCTCATACATGCCGAACCCTGCCTGCCGTGGCGACATCTCCCACGTGGAACGCCAGCAGATGAAAACCGCCAAGGCGAACATGAGAGTGACCGCGAACGCAAATCCCATGTATCCGCCGGGATGGTCCTCCCCCACCGCCGAGAGCACGATGCCTCCAAGCAACGGGATCAACGTGCCGGACGCGGTGGAGAGGAACAGCCGTACGGTGGACAGCGTAGTGCGTTCGCTGAAATCGGCGGTCATCTCGCCGGGCAACGTGCTATACGATGTGCCGAACAGCTGCGCCAGCATGACCCACACCACGTACACCAGGCAGTACAGGAACGTCGGGAGTCCGGGAATCCACAGCAGGCAGCCCACAAGCACCGTCGGAGCCACGAAGGCGAGCACCAGGCGCCGGCGGCCGAACCGCCTGCCGATGCGGAACCGGTAGAGGTTGTCGCACAGCACGCCGAAACCGAGCGCGGCGAAAGCGCTCAGAATGGCGCTCATGCCGATCACGCTTTGCGTCAGGCCGATGTCCATGCCGCAGAAGCGATTCCAGAACAATGCCAGATAGGTGGCGACGAGCGCACCCTGCCCGCCGCCGTAAAGGTCTCCCATACCGTAGCCGATGGCCGATACGGCAGTGACCTTGCGTGGTTGATGCGATTCCTGCATGGATACCGCCCGTTGCCTATGCCGTCATTTGATGGTGATGATGCTGAACGACTAGGCGGGCGCGAGATATGCGCCGTCCGTCAGATCGACGGCGGCTTCGACCGGTTTGGTCGGCGATGCCTTGCCGATGTCGCCGGCATACGGATCGTCACCTTCCAACACCGTGGCCGTCGCGGCGGCGCTCTCAGCGGGAATGCCGAGTTCGGCGAGAATCTGACTGATGTCGAACATCGCCGATTCGGACATCGCGTTGACGATGCGCAGATAGGTCTCGCCTTCGCCCTCGTTCCGTGCGACGGTAACGGTGCGCCTCGGCTCGTCCCGGACCTCTTCCCCGCAGGCGATGGGTTCTCCATCGATGTACAGCTTCATGGCCTGTCCGCGGTCGGAGATCTCGATATGCACCTGCCATGTGGTGCCTGGCCGCACCTCGTTCATGGAGACTTCGGTACCGGCGAGCGCGTAGCCGGTACCGTCGCGTACCACCTGTACGCTGTGGCCGCGGCCGAGGGAGACGATGTTGTGATTCTTGCCGTCGACGTCGCCGCTGATCAGTTGCATGCCCCAGCGGCCTTCGTAGTAGACGACGGTGGCGTCGATGGAGTAGTCGTCCGCGCTGAGATCGAGACCGGTGTCAATGCGGCGGGCGTCGTAGTGTACGTCGCCGAGTTCGATCCGCTTGCCGCAGGCCGTGGTGACGGTCAGATCCTTCAGATCGGCTTTGGCGTTGCCGTCGATGAGTAGCCTCACCGTGTTCGGCAGGTCACGGCGTAGCGTGGTGGGTCCTTCGACCGCGACCGGCCATGCCGTGTCGGCCGTGGTGGTGGCGTACATCCGCTGCACCCAGTAGCTGTATGGCAGGTAGACGCGTTCGTTGTCGAAGTAGATCAGGTCCGGATTCCAGCTGTGGTGTCCGTTTTTGGCGAACAGCGGGGCGTAGGAGGACATGACCACCGCGTCGCCGTTCAATTCCATGCGTCCCATGAATGCCGCTTCGGACAGGCCGTTGATCAGCTGTGTGTTCCAGGATCCGTATTCTCCGAGATAGATTTTCGGGCCTTTGCGGTCCACGTCGTCGTAATGGTCGAGGTTGTGGAACCACCAGCTGGATGACTGGTAGGAGTGTTCGTCGACGATCGGTACGCCGGCCTCGCGCGCGTACTTCCAGCCTTCCTCATAGTCCTGACCGCTTGGGGCCGGCCCGACGGTGCCAACGACGACGATGTCGGGATATGCGGCCTTGATCGCGTCGAAGATCTGCTGGAAACGATTCTTGAACACCGGGTCGATGAGGTCTTCGTTGCCGATGCCGAGGTATTCGAGGCCGAATGGCTCGGGATGTCCCATGGCGGCGCGCTTTGCGCCCCATTCGGTGGTGACGTCGCCGTTGCAGAATTCGATGAGGTGCAGCACTTCATCGATGTAGGACGGCATGTCTTTCTGCGCGATCGGTACCGGTCCTTGGCTGGTGTTCTGGCAGCTCACGCCGGCGGGCAGTACCGGCAACGGCTTTGCGCCGATGGTTTCGCACAGGCACAGGTATTCGTAGTAGCCGATGCGGAATGACTGGTGGTAGCCCCATAGGTTGAAGTTATGCGGGCGATGCTCCACTTCGCCGATGGTGCGGTCCCAGTGGTACATGTTGTCCATGCCGAGACCGTGCGTGATGCAACCGCCCGGGAATCTCATGAATCGCGGATGCAGGTCGGCGAGCGCCGCCACCAGGTCGGGGCGGAAGTGTTTGAGCCCTTGGTAGGTGGTGCGTGGTTCGAGCGTGACGAAGTCAAGGTCGATGGTGCCCGGTTGGGTGAATGTCAGGCGTAGCGTGCCCTGCGTGGCGGCTCCCGAGGCGACGAGGGACGTTTCGATCCTGTTCCAGACGGTGTTGTCGATGGTGACGGAAGTTTCAGCGAGCACGTTGCCGTCATCGCCAAGCAGAGCGATGGTGACGGGCATGGAGGCGCCAGCTTCGACGCGCATCCAGGCAGAGCAGTCATAGGTTTCGCCGGTGCGGAAGACCATGCCGTCCCATCCGACGTTTTCCAACGCGACGGGTGCCTGCTCAACTTCGATTGAGGCGTAATGCGGGTTTTCGCATGCCACCGGATCGTCGGTCAGTACGTCGAAGGCGGCGAATGAGCCTTCCGGCACGACTTTGCGCCAGAAACTGTAGTTGCTCCAGTCGGCGGCATCGGCGCGATTGTATTCGAAGGCGCCATTCTGTACGAGGTCGGCGTTCAGGCCGCCGTCGCCGGAGTAGCTGATGTCTTCGAAGAAAATGCCCCACAGGTCGGTGCTGATGTTGCGTACGCCTGCCTTGTTCAGGATTGCGGTGAGCTTGTCCATGTTCTTGTTCCTTTTCTCAGAGGGGACGGATGGCGAACCAGAGTGCGCCGTGGGCAGGGATGGTCCCGCGGATCACGCGGTCTTCCCCCTCGCCTTCGATGCGTATGTCGGATGGGGTTCCGGGAGCGTCTGCCCACAGGTCGGCAAGTGTCCAGTCGCGATTCCGGTCGGCGATGCCGACGAAGCTTTGCAGTTGGATGTTGCCTTTGAGCTCATAGGGTTCGTCGCCGGTCCAGAAGATCGCTCCATAATGGCAGCCCGGATGTGCGCAAGGCGTGCCGTCGGCCCATTTGACCGCGTCGGCGGTCCATACGATGAGGTCGCCGATATAGCTGTCTTCGACGTTCCATTCGGAAAACAGCCGTTCGCGCACAATCTCACGGTTATTGGCGGAGCCGGCCGTCACTTCACGCAATGCGGGATTGGTGAGCAGTGCAATCGTGTCATCATCGCTGGTAGGCAGATCGCCGCCGACCATCAATGGCGAACGGCCCATGCACCACAATGTCAGCAGCGTCTTCTGCTCATCGAGCGTCAGTCGTGACTGCCGGTCGTCGCCGCGTTCGGCACGCAATCCGATATGACCGAGCGGCAGCATGTCGGCATCGGCCCAATGGCCGGTCCGTTGCAGCGGTGCCCAACGTGCCAGGCGAGGGAATTGCTGGAAAATGTCTTCCCACCGATCCCACAGATCGTCGGAAATGCGCCACATCTGCGCAACGTCTCGCAGAAAATCGACATGCGTGCTGGCCACCCAACCGCCCGGCGACAGCGAGAGCGTGATCCGGCGGCCATACCACTTTTCCGCCTTCGCGATGGCATTATGGTAGGCCTCGATCTCTTCCGGGAAGAATGGCGTCTGCATGTCATCGACCTTCAGAAAATCCAAGCCCCATGAGGCGAACAGGTCGACTTGCGCGTCATACCAGGCCTGAGCGCCGGCATCACCACGCTTCAGACCGTAGTTGTCGTGATTCCACACGCAGTTGTGCTCAGTGTCGGCGACATCCCGCGCGGTGAGATCGGTGTCTTTCACCGGCAGATTTTCGTGTACGGCCTGACGCGGAATGCCTCGCATCACATGCACGCCGAGTTTCAGACCAAGCTCATGCACCGCATCGGCGAGCGGGCCGAACCCTTTGCCTTCGGCGGAGCTTGGAAAACGACGTTCGTCGGGCAACTGCCGGCCGTATTCATCGATGCATAGTGGCGTACCGTCGGAATATCCGTGGGCGTGGGCGTTGGGATCGAACCAACCGGCGTCGATTACCAGCGTGTCCCAGCCGGCGGCCTTCAGATGTTCCGCCATGAATCGCGCGTTGGCGAGCACCTCGTCTTCGGTGATCGTGGTGCCATAGGAATCCCAGCTGTTCCAGCCCATTGGTGGTCGCCAGGCCTTCAGCGATGTGTCAGGCAGTGTCGTCATCGAGCCGCTCCTTTGTTTGTCCGATCTGTGCGATCACTCGGCATACGTTCCGTATTCCATGGCGCAATCGTCGGTCCTTCCCGACAATCACTATATGTAACGGTACATATTCTAATAAGGTTTCATCATCGCACAACTTGCGCAACCATTCGGTGAGTCTGCTGATTTTCCAGCATTTTTCATATGAGAAACTCCGATTTTACAGCAGCGAAAATATATAATATCGTTACATATAATCAGTAGTTCATTCATCGAGGAGGCCATCTATGGCAACCAGCAAGCCGACGCTGCGCGACGTAGCCGCCGCGGCCGGGGTCTCCCCCATGACCGCCTCGAATGCGCTGCGCGGCAAAACGGGCGTCAAGGAATCGACGCGGGCTAAAGTGCTCGCTGCGGCGAAAAAGCTGGATTACCGCATCAATCTGACCGCCAGCATGCTGAAATCCGGCCGCAGCAACATCATCCACGTCATCGTCAACGAATTCGACTCGCCGTTCTATTCGAAACTCACGCAGGCACTGAGCAACGAAATCGTGGCACGTGGGCTCACGCCGTTCATCGAGCAGACGCGCTATTCCGCCGACGCCGCCGCGCACGCGCTGACCAGCAATCCGTTCTCCGGACAATTATTCGACGGTGAGATCCTGCATGCCACCGGCCTAGGTACGAATCTGCCACTCGCCAAGCTGAACGGCGGCAGGCCGTTCGTGCTGGTGGACGCCTGCGAGGAGACGCCGACCGTCGATGCCGTGAACTTTCCCAACGAGGAGGCCGAACGCGCGGCGGCCCAGCATCTGATCGACCATGGATGCCGCAAAATCGCAATCGTGGGCCATGCCTTTACCAAACGCGCCGACCTGGCCCACGCGCAGAACGCATTTCTGCTACGTCTCCGCGGCGCGTGCAACGCACTGCTGGATGCAGGATTGCCATATGACGAAACCACCGTTTTCGAAGCGGGCAGCGCCGAAGACGGCATCGCCGCAGGGCATGCGATTGCGCAGCAGATTCTGGCGACGCGCGGAAACGCCGACGTCAGAGACGGGGCCGACCCGCCATTCGACGGCGTATGCTGCGCGAATGATTTCGCCGCGTTCGGCGTAATCCGGGGTCTTGCCGATCATGGCATCCGCGTACCGCAAGACGTGCAGGTGATCGGATTCGACGGCGTGACCAGCGGATCGTACGCCACACCTTCGCTGAGCACCATCGAAGTGGATCTCAATCAGCTTGCCAAGTTCGCGCTTGACATGATCGCCGAACGCGTCGAACGCCGAGGAGAAGAGGACGCCGAACCGTTACCGCCAAGCCGAGCCACAATCGGATACCAACTGGTGGAACGCGAATCCACCGCGCCTCACCTCCTCTAAACACCTTCCCCTGATCCTCGAGCCATCTTCCCCTGACGGGGAAGGCCACAGACAAAGGAACACCCATGAACACCACCACAGAAGCCTACATTTTCGTGCATTTCATCGGCGACGAGAAAACGCCGACCGATGAACAGCTGTATTTCGCGCTGAGTCGCGACGGCGTGCACTGGCAGGATCTTCGCCCCGCCGGCAAACCGGCATTGCAATGGCTGAACGGCGAACAGGGTGTGCGCGACCCGCACATCACACGCGACCCGCGCGGTGGGTTCCATATCGTGGCCACCGATCTGAGCATCTATTATCGCGGCGGCTGGGGGCCGAACGACGGCGCGACCACGAACGGCTCGACCGGTCTGGTGATCTGGGACTCCCCCGATCTTGTGCACTGGAGCGAACCGCGCCTAGTGGATGTCGCCTCCAAGATTCCGGGAGCCGGCATGGCTTGGGCACCGGAAGCCAATTGGGATCCGGTCCGCGAACAGTGGATCGTATTCTGGTCCACCCAATGCAACATCGAGGAACCAGACAACCCGCTGGCTAACGAGTTGGGTGACCCGACGAACGTGTATTACGCGACCACGCGCGATTTCGTCACGTTTTCCGATCCGGTCAAATGGATCGACCGCAAGAACGTCATCATCGACTCGACCATGCTGCTCGACGATGATGGCTGGTGGTATCGCGCATCCAAGGATTCGGAAATCACCATCGAACGCACGCGCAACCCGTACGCGGTAACCTACGAGGTGTTGCGCACCGACGATCCGAATGAATGGTCATATGTGGGCACGCTCACCGACATCTTCGGCAATGGGCGTTACTCCATGCACTATCTGGAAGGTCCGGAACTGTTCCGCTACAACGATGCGGACATACATGAAGTGGCCGGAAGGAACATGCCGTTCGGCCTGATGTGCGATCAGTACGCGGAAGCCAAGGGTTATCTGTCGTTCCGCACCGCTTCGCTCGCCTCGCACGATCCCGCCGATTGGCAGCGTGCCGACGATATCGATTTCGGCACTTTGAAGAAGCGTCACGGTGCGATTCTGCCGATTACATCCGCCGAATATGACGCCGTGCAGGCCGCCTTCAGCCTATAAGGATTGGAATGTGACGCTCGTCCGGGCATGGACCGGACGGCTGGGCCGTGCACGATTCGCCCTGAAAGGTCCTCAGGCGAATCGTGCACGGAGGCCATATGTTAGGGAGCGTATATTCAGGTCTTTTGCCATCTTGCATGGCCGATTTCCCTATCATTAAGCCCTCCATCTCACATATGAAAAACATGATTTCCCAAAATGTCGATTCTGGGAAATCATGCATGCATCCTGTCTCCTATGTATGCCGAATGGCGAAGATTCGGGCCGAAGGACACTCGGTGGTAGCCGCGGTCAGACGAACGGTTTCCGGATCGAGCCGTTCAATGGTCCACGGCTTGGCTTCGGGTGCATGATCGGGATTGCCCGGATCGGGGAAAATCTGTTCGGTCTCATCACCTTGGGCCAAAGGCATGCAGAGGGATGGGGTGCCGCCTCGACGCCAGATGATGATGTAATCAGTCTGAGGGTCCGTATCCGATGAACCGCCCTCCGTCTCGCTCCGCCAACGGGAGGCGGCTTCCGTATGGCGCAGGCCGGAGGTAAGCCACTCCGCGTTGAAACCAGGCAGACCGGCGGGCCAGAACGGCACAAGAGCGGATTGTTCGGCGAGAATTCGCCGATGCAGGGCGATGGCATCGCGCACCAAGCTCAGTCGCGGTTCGGTCATGCGATCGATGAATCCAGACAGATACAGGCGGCCCATCACGCCAGTCGCCAGCGTGAACACGGCCGTCTCATCGTTCATTTCTTCTTGGGCGTAACCCCAATTGCCTTGCTGTTCCGGTGGAATCGTCAACCCTGCCCCGGCCGCAATGGCGGCATACACCAGCGGATCGCACTGATCGGAAGTCGACTGCAGGTCCAGCCGCGACAGCTGCGCGTAATCGGCACGCATGGCTCCGGAACCGCAATTCTCGATCATCACATCCGGATGGCGGCGGCGCAAGTCATCGAGCCAATCCAAGTAGGCGCGGCAATGCGCGAGCAGACCTTCACCGGCCGACCCGGCATCGACATCGGTGCCGACCCCGGGAATGGTGTTGTAATCGAATTTGAAGAAGACCGCACCGAAATCGTCGATCAGCCGATCGACGGTACGCATAACATGCGCGCGAGCCTCGGGCGAACGGAAATCAAGCAGATAGCGCCCGGAATCGCATACGCGCACACCATGACGCTGGAAGAAGGCGCTGTCCGGAAGCGTTTTGGCGAGCGGTGATTGCACACCGATCACCTCGGGTTCGAGCCACAATCCCAAACCCATGCCATGCTCGCGAATGATGTCGGCCAATCCCTGCAATCCGACTTCGCCGAAACGATTCGTGGAGGCCCGCCATTCGCCGACCATATCCCACCAGCCGCCGTCGGTGCTGTCATACCAGCCCGCGTCGATGCAGAAGATGTCGGCGCCGACGCCCGCTGCACCTTCGATCAGTGGCAGCTCCTTGTCGATGCGAGGGTCACCGAACAACGTATTCATATAATCGTTGTAAATCACCAAGCCTTGCGTTCGCTCGAATTCCGCGGTACGACCCAGCTCACGGGCCTTGGCCGCCCTCAAGGCGCGACGTTGCAGCGTCATCTCCGCGACGGCATCCTGCCAGTCACCGGCAACGATGGCGAACGATACCGGCACGGATTCGAAATCGTCGCCTTCGCCTAGATTCGTAAACCACTGATGATCCTGATATTCCGGACCGAACGCGGCGATATGCAGACCCGGATCATCCTCGCCGACCTCCCATTCCCACGGACCGTTGTGCTCGATCTGCCACATCACGGAAAAGTCGCGGACCTTACGGGAACGGTGACGCTTCGATTCCTCAACCTGCACGATGCCCGCCGGTTCATGCATGCCAGTGCTCCATGTGGAGGTGGAGTTCAGTGCGAAACGGGAACTGGATTGACCGGGGTTGATGCGCTGATTGCGATCGCGCACGCTGGTTTCACGAAGCGGCCGCATATGCCAGTCGTTCTCCACGGCCCAAGCCGCGTCGCCCCAAAGCAGGTGGGAACTTTCCACCGTTCCGCCGTTAACGGTCAAAGGCACGGTGAGATTCATGGAGGAGACCGCCTCGACGGAGAACGGTTCCGGCGAGCGCAACCTGGTGTGGGTGCGTACGGCCGACAGACCCGGATAGGCTTCAAAGACGCTGGTTACGGTCAGACCGGGTTGAGGGGCATCCGTAGCGTTGCCGGGAATCGTTGGCGATGCTTCGATGCCTTGCGCCCGTTCGCAATGCGGGGAAGGGGCAGCGCCATCGGAAGGGCGGTCCCGTTCCGCGGCAACGGGTTCGAATTCGCGACCCATCGGCTGAAGCGCATCGTAGGAGGCGAATTGGGTGATTTCCAAACGGTACGGATCGCCGGAATCCTCTGCCGGCTCGCTGGCATGGGCCGAAACGAAACGCAACTTGCCGCCGGCAACGGTGGCTATCAGCGATAGACGGTTGTCTTGCGATCCGGTGTTGGCGGCGCGTACCTCGACGATTGGCCGCGCATCGCGTTCTACCACCGCAACAGCCCCCGATAAGCCCCCTTCTGCGGCGGCCATGCCTCGACCGGCGACATTGGCAAGCCGGACCGGGGAGTCCCCCGTAACATCAAACAGCATGGAAATCACGCCATTGCCCCATGCAAGACGACCGTCCGATTGAGGAAGCAGTGGAATCATGTTGCCATCGGCCATAGTGCAGCTCCTTCGCTCTCCAACATTCGTTGGACAATACGCATCGTTTTACGCAATAAACACTAGCTTACGCAGTGCATGCGAGGGGGCGATGCGCGTGTGTCCGCTCAACCGAACAGGCAATCCCCCGATATGAGGGCCGTATGGCCAGGCGTCAGCCTCTCTTCAGCCCGACAGCATGACGATCAGAGCGGAAAAAGGCTGCCGCGGCACGGCCAACCAAGCCGAACGCTACTCGAATCGCAGATATTCGACGAATCTGACCGGCATCTCCTTGCTCTTGGTGACGTTGCTGAATCCGAGGATCATCTGCTGCTGCGGCAATCCTTTGACGGACTTCCACACCTTCGACTTGGACAGGTCGAACCCTACGGCCTTCTTCACATCCGTAACCGGATTGCCCTTGGCGTCGACCAGCGAATCCCTGATTCGTTCCAGTTGCGCCTCGTCCATTATCTCCGCCGGCTTGGTAATGTCACCTCGATTATTGACTTCCGCGAACGTATCGGCATCGGTGACGATCATGTTGATCTGCCCGGCGGAGACCATGGCGAGCAGACGTGCGGAACCGTCCTGCGCATTTCCGGAATCACCGATGGAGATGGACGTGTCCATTTGCACCAGCCGGCTGTCGGAGATTTTCTCCGTCTTGACGAAGTCGGAGCCGAGCCGGTCGAGCTGGTCGGCGTACCCGCCCATATTGATGCCTTCGACGCTCAGTTCGGCGCGTGGCCCCTTGGTGAGGTAGGAAACGCCGAACGCGGCGACGATGACGACCACAACGGCGATGATGACGGCATAGGAAAGAAAGTTCTCCTTGAAATACGGCCATTTTTCAGCCATCGGCAACTCATGTAGCGTCTTCCATTTCGACTGCTTCGCGTACACGTTGGATCGGGAAAGCTCGGCTACGGCCGCCTTCTGCTCGTCGGAAAGTGCATAGTCATCATCATGCCGTCCATCGGCCATATTGATCCTCGTTTTCATCACTGCCATTTACGCATTCTGCGGGCAGTCTACACCATCGCCTTTCGTTTTCGCTGGGGGTATGGACTGCCCGCAGAATTCCGTATGCCGTCCAACGGGATGTTGGCCGTCAAACGTCAGCTGCGCAGGAACACCGTCATCTCGGTTTCGCCACGATTGGCCCATGCGAAATACGGGATCAGCGTGACTTCCGTCGGTTGACGTTGTGCCGGCTGCCACAGTGCGTACAGCGACTTGTCGGCGGCGCCCCGCGAGGACTCCCGCCAAGCGGGAATGGTCAGCGTGACCATCGGCAGATCGACCGGTTCCACTTCGCCCAAGCCTCGTTCGTCCTGTGCGGCGGCCTGCGCATGGAAGGTGATTTCGTTGACTTTGACGGCGTCCGGATCGGCGGCGATCGTCTCGGCATCAGCATGTAGCAGATGCAGATTGTCACCATTGTCGGTGCCTTCCGCGCAGTAGGCCAGCGGGCCGCGGACGAAGGCGACCTTGCCTGCGTCTTCGCGTACGAGAGGATTGGCCGCAATCATCCTGACCGGCATGGGGAAGTCGAAATCGATGACGTCACCGTCACGCCAGGTACCGGTGAGGTAGAGGTAGCCGTCATGGATGGTGCGTGTGATGCGAGAATCCTTCTCACCCGTGGCATGGATGGAGTCGGCGGCCGACTCGCCACCGGCCCAGGCAGGCAGGCGAAGGGCCAAGGCAAAGGACTCCGGAACCTGCCCCTCATCGGAGGAAGGAAGGGTCACGGTGATGGCACCGGCGCCATTCCACGGCATACCGGCCCGCACTTCGAGGGAGACATCGGAACCGCCGAGTTTCGCGGACACCACGCCACCCATATACAGGTGCACATACAGCGTGGAGGCATCGTCGGCCACCGTGTAGGCGTACTGTTGCACGCTTTCGACCATGCGGGCGATGTTCGGCGGGCAGCACGCGCAGCCGAACCACTTCTGACGTACCGGCTTGACGTGGAACTTGCGTTCGTCGCGATGGCAGGCTTCGGGCACGACCTCCAACGGATTCACATAGAAGAAGCTTTTGCCATCGAGCGCCATGCCGGCCAGCGTGGTGTTGTACAAGGCCGATTCCATGACGTCCGCATATTCGGATTTCGGCTGAATCTCAAGCATACGGCGCGCAAAGAACGCGAGTGCGATGGCCGCGCAGCTTTCCGAGTAGGCGGTGTCGTTCGGCAGATCGTAGTCGAAGGAGAATGCCTCTCCCATATGCGTGGCACCGATGCCGCCGGTGATATACAGTTTCCTGTCGACGATGTTGCGCCAGAGCGTCTCGCAGGATTCCAGCAGTGTTGCATCGCCGGTGATTCTCGCCACGTCGGCCACGCCTGAGTAGAAGTAGGCGGCGCGCACGGCATGACCGAGCGCCTCCGTTTGTTCCGTGACCGGCTTGTCGGCTTGATAGTAGGCGTAGTTCTGTTCACGCGGCTCGTAGTTGCGACCGTCCTCTTCGGCACGGCGGCAATCTTCGAGTGCAAAGTACAGTGGTTGCTGGCCACGCTGCCGTACGAAGTATTCGGCCAGGCCGGCGTAACGGGTCTCGCCGGTTACCGCAGCCAGCTTCACCAGCGCCATCTCGGCGATCTCATGGCCCGGATAGCCGTGCAGCCTGCCTTCTTCCGTACCGAATCGGGAATCGATGTAATCGGCGAAACGGCAGGCCGCATCAAGTAGCTTGCGTTTGCCTGTGGCCTCGTAGTAGGCGACCGCGCCTTCGACCAGATGCCCGAAACAGTACAGTTCGTGATGGTCCTTCAGATTGGTGAAGTGGCGGTCCATGCCGTTGAGAATGTAGTAGGTGTCAAGGTAGCCGTTGTCCAGCTGCGCCGCGCACACGATGTCGATGGCCGCGTCGGCTGTGGCCTCGAGTTCGGCATCGGGATGATGGGTCAGCGAGTAGCCGACCGCTTCGATCCACTTGGAGAAGTCGGTGTCTTGGAACACGAATCCATAGAATTTGTCCGGGTCGGGATTGGCCGGGTCTTCCGGCAGCGCCTCGAAGCCGCGGAAGGTGTATTTCGGCGGCATGAAGGCCTTGCCCCGCTCGTGATGCTCGGCATTCTGCGCGGCTGCGGCCCTGAAGTTGTGCATGCAGTAGCTGGGGGCGGCACCGGGAACGTTGTCGTTCAATGCATTCCACTGGTATGGAATCACCGCGGTACGTACGAGCTCCTGCTCGGCGGCCCAGAACGGGTCGGTGACGGTGGCGTCGCGCAGCGCGATTGGATGGCTGTGGCGGTTATGGATGTCGGTCACGAGAGATTGTCCTTCCGTGCGGGGGTTGTCGTACCGGCAGGGCCGGCGTTCTGGTCTTGTCCGATGGGTTCGAGCACATGTACGTCCATGCCGGGCAGTCGGCCCCACGAGTAGACGGCCATCATGGTGGCGAAGATGGGCACGGCCACACCGAATACCATCATCAGGCAGGGCCACATGTAGTATGCCCAGACGGTGATGAGGAAAAGCAACAGCACCATGAGACTGCAGAGCGGTCGAGCGATTACCATCGACAGCGAAGTGCGTACCACCCATGGCGCCTTCTCGTCGAAATTGACGTGCACGGCCCAGCTGAGGAATGCGAACAGGCCGTAGATCAGGTTGATGACCAGCAGTGCGCCGGAAATCGCGAATCCCACGGTGCCTAGGTCGTTGTGCTGCACGAACCAGTATTCCCAGATGAGGAGCGTCCAGATGAGCAATTGCGGCCATCCGAACAGGTTGGCGGAGCCAAGCTCCTCCAGCCATGCCTGATGGAAGGTGCTCCAGGTACGTTTGACCGTCCATGAGCGGTCGTCGACGTCAAGCAGCCAAGAGCGGAAGGTGGCATACGATGCGGCGACGGAGGGGAACAGGCCTCCGACGATCAGGCCGAGCAGCGTATGCGCCACGAAGGCGACGTTGACGACGACGATCATCATGATGATGCGGCAGAGGAATTCGTAGCCAACGGCGAATCGTTTCATGGCACTACCTCGTTGTATCGCAGTTTCGTTGAAATCCCAATATTTCTATCGTTATAACCATATACCATCCCAACTGCACGACGTGCGTAAAGATGGAGAATTCATTCCGGCAACAGGAGAAGATGGGAGCGTTGCCGGCATGAATCCGCCTCAGGAACGGCGGCGACTAGAGGCTGTTGTCCCATGAATCATGCCATGTGAGCGCGGCGTGGCGCTCATGGATGGCAATTGGCAGGGTGACCAACTCGGAATTGCCCAAATCGTCCGGATTCCAGCGGTCGCCGACATACAGAAAACGGCTTGCGTGCCACTGATCATCGCCGTCGAGCGGCACGATGACGTCGCACTGGGACTGATAGGTATGCGATCCCTCCGGCGTGAATGGCCTGAAATCGCTCCAGGGGCCGTGCAGGTTGGTGGCTGTGGCGACCATGTTGTCGTTGCAGTCCCAGCCGGTCAGTTGCGAGCCGAACCAGTAGTAGACTCCATCTTTCTTGATGAGGATCGGACTTTCGTAACCGGCCCAGTAATCGGTGCCACGCAGGCAGATCACGTCTTCGACGATTGCCAGGTAATCGTCGGAAAGACGGTAGATATGAGTGCCGTGCGGACGGTCCTCGCTGATGATGTAACCGGTACCGTCCTCGTCCTGGAAGACGCCGATGTCACGTGATTCGTAGCCACGGAACTGCAGTGCGCTCAGGAATGCGAACGGGCCGGTCGGCGAGTCGGCGACCGCAGTGCCGATATGCGCATACGTGTAGTCGTTTTCTCCGTCGACGTGCAGGTACATCACATATGTGCCGGTTTCGGGGCAGCGCATGACCTTCGGCCGTTCGATGATGCGCCCCGGTCCGGTGATCGTCCCCTCCTCGCCGACTTCCAGCACCGTGCCCTCATTCCTCCACTCCACGAAATTCGTGGTGGAATAACAGGCGACGCCCTGAAAAAGATTGCCGTCGTTCTTGATTTCGCCATACGCATACCAGCGGTCGCCGAACCGTTGCACGCCGATGCCATGCAGTTGCGCGACGTTGCCGTCGGTATCCGTGAACAGCTGGACGCCTTGCATTGTTGCCATGATGAATTGTTCTTTCTTGGTGTGGCGGAAATGGGAATCAGATATCGTTGTCGGGGTTGTCGATGCCATCGATGTCCCTGCGGTGCGGACCGAGCACCCTTCCCCCGTCAGTCGCTTCGACGTTGTAGATGATGCCGTGCGAGACGAGTTCGCGGCCGTTTGGATCCTTTCTCGTCATATTGGTGTGCATGAGCAGCATCGACTGTCCGTCGAAAGCGCGGAACACCATGGCATGACCGGCATCGCGGTAATCCAGCGGGGCGAGCTGCTTCCATGGACCGAGCACCCTTCCGGATTCGCTGATGGCCTGAGCCAGAATGTATCGGCCTTTGCTATACGAGGTCCATAGGCAGACAAGCGCGCCGGACGGCGTACGGATGGCGTACGGGCCGTCCGTCACGTATCCGCCGGAGCCTTCGGCGATCAGCCGCAAGGCACGATCGGAATCGAAATCGCCATGCCACCCACCTTGCGGAGCATCGCCATCGGACTCATGCCAGACGCCTTCGCTGGCGGCCCACAGGTGCGACGGCTCCGATCGGCCTACGGACAGGTCGGACGCATCCAATCGAATGGCTTCCATCGTGCCGTCGAACAACTGCACCCATTCGTGCGCGTAGATCATCCATGGTGAACCGTCGGAGTCAACGGCCAGCGTGCCGTCCAACGCCATGGTCCCGGTCGGGGTGGTCGGCGATTGTGGATGAACGGGCACGAACGGGCCGGCGGGAGTGTCGGCGACCAGCACGAACACGCCCCGCTTCTCGCCGACGGTACGGTCGCGGCGGTACCAGTCAGGGCCGGCCTCCGGGCGGACCGGCTTGTCGCGACGGGCGTGCAGGGTCACGAACATCCAGTATCGACCCTGCCATTCGTGCACTTCCGGGGCCCATGGCGAATCACAATCGTCATACCAGGCCCCTACCGGCCGGTCGATCACGTCGAACACCGAGACAGGTTCGCTGAAATGCTTCAAATCCGGGCTGGTATACAGCACCACGGATTTGCCGAAACCGTGTTCGGCGGAACGGTATTGGAAATAGTTGGCGTTGTAGAGGTAGTACAGGCCCGTGCGCCTATCGGCGAGCATAAACGGGTCATGAAGGCTGAAGTCATGCATGCTCAGCGGATAATCGTCGTACATGGTTCTCCGAACGTGATGGATGAGGCGGCTGACAGGCTAACCGCTTGTATGAAACGGCCCGCGTGGCAGGGCAGAGAAGCACGCGGGCCGCTTCCGTCAAGGCCTGCCTATGGCTCAGCCCTTGACCGCTCCGATCATGACGCCCTTGTTGAAGTACTTCTGCAGGAACGGATAGATGACCAGCAGAGGCAAGGTGGAGACGATGATCACGCCGTACTTGATCTGATCGGCGAGCTGCTGCTGTTGCATCACGTTCTGGCCACCGGAGCCTGAGCCGAGCTGGTTGGTCTGGTTGGCGAGCAGGATGTCACGCAGCACGTTCTGCAGTGGCTGCAGTCCGCTTTCGCGAATGTAGATGAGGCCGGTGAAGTAGTCGTTCCAGTGCCCCACGAAGTAGTACAGGCCGATTACCGCGATGATGGCGGAACTGAGCGGCAGCACGATCTTCATGAAATAACCGAACAGGCTCAGACCGTCGATCTGCGCGGCATCATGCAGGTCCTCAGGGATGGAGGTTTCGAAGAACGAGCGTGCGATGATCAGATTCCATACGCTCACCGCGCCCGGCAGAATGAACACAAGCGGATTGTCGAGCAGGCCGAGGGCCTTGAACAGCAGGTAGTTCGGCACCAGGCCGCCTGCGAAGTACATGGTGAACGTGAACAGGAACAGGATTACGCGGCGGGGTTTGAATTCAACGCGCGACAAACCGAAGGCGGCCGGGAGCGTGACGATCAGGTTCAACGCGGTGCCGAACACGGTGTACAGAATGGTGTTGGTGTAGCCGGTCCAGATGCGGGAATCCTGGAACACGCGGATGTAGCCGGCCACGGTGAAGCCTTTGGGCCACACGGTGACGTTGCCCGCGGAAACCTGGGTCTGGTCGGAGAACGAGGCCACGACGATGAACCAGATCGGATAGATGACCACGGCCACGATCGCCACGATGAGCACCCAAATGATGATGTCGACGATCCAGTCGGAGATGCTGCGCTGTTGGCTCATATGCTTGTTCCACGGAATCTCGTCCACGCTGGTCTTCGGCGCGACGGATGGGGAAACGCTTGCGTTAGTCATGTTGTATTCCTCCTTGCGATTCTCGTGAGATCAGAAGATGCTCGTATCGGATACGCGCTTCGAAATCCAGTTGGCGATGATCAGGAAGGCGAAGTTGATGACGGTATTGAACAGGCCGATGGCGGTACCGTAGCTGAATTGGAACGATTGGATGCCGATTTTGTAGGTGTAGGTGGAGATGACTTCGGAACCCGGCATGTTCATGGCGTTCTGCATCAGCCAGACTTTTTCGAAACCGACGTTGAGCACGGAGCCCATGTTCATGATGAGCAGGATCACGCAGGTCGGCATGATGGTCGGCAGATCGACGTAGCGGATGAGTTGCAGGCGGCCGGCACCGTCCATCTTGGCGGCCTCGTACAGGCTCAGGTCCACGGACGAAAGGGCCGCCAGGTAGATGATGGCATTCCAGCCGACGTGCTGCCAGACTTCGGAAATCCAGTAGATCGGGGCGATCGCGTCAGCGTTGTCAAGCACGCTCTGCGAGCCGAGGAACCGGCCGATCAGACCGGTTTGCGGCGTCAGGAAGATGTTGAGCATGGCCACGATCACCACGGTGGAGATGAAGTGCGGCATGTAAGTGATGGTCTGCACGAAACCCTTGATCTTCTGCGAACCGATCTGGTTGATCAGCAGGGCCAGGACGATCGGGGCGAGGAAGCCCAGCACCAGCGTTCCAAGGCTGATCTTGAAGGTGTTGATCATCGTCGATGCGAACATCGGCGAGGTGAAGAATTGGATGAAATATTTGAATCCGACGAACGCACCACCAGTCAGGCCCTTGGACGGCACGAAATCACGGAAGGCCAGCTGGATGCCATACATCGGCACATACGCGAACAGGCCCACGAAAACCATCGCCGGCAGAATCATCAGCCAATTCTGCCAATAGTGCTTGAAATGCCAGCCCAGCCGCTTGAAGAACGGCCATGACCTGCGTACCGCGTTGTTGTCGACCACGCCGTTCTCATCGACGACGGAGACTGCTTTTCTGGACACCGTTTATGCTCCTTTTTCATCTGTGGTGCGAACCGGTGGGGCGGCACGAATTCCGCCCCACCGTCGGAATCGTCTGACTTACTTGACGTACTTGTCGTACGCCTTCTGCCAGATCTCGGTGTTCTGTTCGATGTTGTACTTCTTGAGGTTCTCCTGGAAGGTATTCCACTGGGAGTCATCCTCGGCGCCGCCTTGTGCGACCCACTTGGACACGACTGGAATCGCATAGTTGAACAGCGCGGTGTTGTTGTTGGCCACGGTGTTCTGATCGGCTTCGCTCACACGGACGTAAATCGGCATGAGATCCTTCTCGTGGTCGTAGTTGGCGTACTGTTCCTCATACGGGGCATCGGCCGCGGCGACGTGATCCATGCCGCGATCGCCTTCGACGGTGACGCTGTCCGAAACCCAGCCAGCAAGACGGTCTTCGAATGCCGGGACCTTGGAGGAATCCTGCGCCTCGTGGAACTTATCGGTGACCTTGTAGGAATGTTCGCCGGTCTGCTCGAGATAGCCGTCATCGATGGAACCATACAGCTGCTGGATGGAGTACTTCTCGGAATACAGCAGATCGATGACTTTCAGGCAGGCGTCCTTGTTGGCCGCACTGGCGGACATCGCCATGTGATAGTCCTCGTAGCGGTTGGCATCGCGGGAGCCGTCCCATACGGTGTCGGAGGCGGAGACGCCATCGGCCGACGGAATCGGGATGGAGATATACTGCTTGGCCAGTTCGGAATCGTACGCGCCGAAGGCGGATTCATCCCAGCCGAACACCATGCCGACCTTGGCGGTCTTGCCGTCGGACTGGTTGCGCGCATTGTACTTGTCATCCTTCACGGTGACGAAGTCGGACGGAGCCCAGCCATTCTGAATCATCTCATTGTAAAACTCGATGACCTGGCGGAACTGCTCGGTCTGCATCCAGTTGCCGACCTTACCGTTCTTCACGTAGATGCCCTGCTGGGATGGGCCGGAGTTGAAATGGGTGGCGATGCCGGTGGCGTTCATCATCAGCCACGGACTCCACCAGTCGCCGATCTTGCCGGTGGACTGTTCACGTGGGTTGAAGGCGATTTCGTCGGCTTCGCCATTGCCGTTCGGATCCTGGGTCTTGAAGGCCTCCATGACCTTGCGCAGGTCGTCCCAGGTCTTCGGCACTTCGAGGCCGAGCTTGTCGAGCCAGGTCTTATTGATCATGAAATGCTGGCCGGAGGCAAGGAAGCCCTTGGTACGGCTGGACGGCAATACGGTGACCTTGCCGTCGACGGTCACGAATTTCTTGGCGGTCGGCTGTTCCTTGAAGAACGCCTTGACATTTGGCAGCTTGTCGAGGTCGTTGCCCAGCTGTTCGAAGGCGGAGGCGTTGCGGGAGGCATCGTCCGGGTTGAAGGCGCGGATATTCAGATCGGAGATTTCGCCCGCGGCGAGGGAGGCGTTCTTCTGCTGTCCCCACTGGTCGTCGGAGACCTCCTTCCACTGGATGGAGCAATCGCAATCGGCCTCAAGGTCCTTGGCCCACTTCATATCGCTCATCTTGGTCTGATTGGAGTTCTTCACCACCAGAATAGTGACGATCGGCTTGCCATTGGCGTCCGTGGTAGCCTTGGCATTCCCACAGGCCGCAAGCGAGCCCAGCATAGCGAGCGCACACAGTGAGGCACCGACCTTGGTTGCCGTTCCCTTACGTGTCATTTCAGTCCTTTCCCTGATATATCCGATGAAGAGCACCGTTTGCTTCATATCGGCCGATCGATGGTAACGCTAACATTCTTGTCAGCGAAGACCTGTCGCATCGCGCTGCGACTCTCATCCTCGAAGAATCGCAACGATTCGATTATGAAACGATAAATTTCGACTGTCAAATCCCGCGACACGCAGGCGAAATCCCTAGATATCGCATGAATTAACGATTTATCAATCTTAAAAATTGCAAAAAATAATCGCAACGATTCGATTTTCTTCCGGATCCTCATTATAGTGAATGACAGCAATACAGCAGTTGCAGCGCAGCACACACAAGAAGGGGTATCCTATGGTCACATTGAAGGATGTGGCGCGGAAGGCCGGAGTCTCCATGTCTACGGCCTCAGCTGCGATCCGAGGCAAAGACATCGTCAAGCCCGACACCACGCAACGGGTGCTCGAGGCAGCCAACACACTCAACTACCGCATCAATCTATCCGCACGTGCGCTGCGATCCGGCAGATCGGACATCTTCACCATGATCGTGCCGGATCTGGAAAATCAGTACTACGCGAAGATGGCGAACGCCATGTCCAACGTGCTCACGGCGGATAAAAAACGCCTGGTCGTACAGGTCTCCATGTACGACAGCCAACGGGAACTCGACCAGATCAGACAGATCGACCCATCCACCTGCGACGGCCTGTTCATCTGCTCCACGCATAACAGCGGCAAAGACATACGATCCGCCGCCTGCGATCTGCCGGTGCTCATGTTCGACGACATGAGCACCGATCCGGAAGCGTGCTATGACTCCATCGAGACGCCTAGCCAGACAGGCATGTATGCGGCGATCAAACATCTGGCCGAATGCGGACGCAAAACCATCGGCATCGTCGGCACCTTGGGGAAAAGCGCCGAAGCGGAACACTCACTGTCCGTCACTCTGAGGCAGACCCGCTACGCCTACGCCCATCAGGCGCTCGGCGCTTACGGGCTCAACACCGACAACGCCTACATCCAATCCGACTGGAGCGTGGAGGCCGGCATCGAAGCGGCACACAGACTGGCCGCAGGCGGCATGCAATACGACGCACTATGCTGCATGAACGACGAACTGGCACTCGGCGTGATGCGCGGCCTCGCGGAATGCGGCGTGAACGTGCCCGATGATGTAGCGGTGATCGGTTTCGATGGCGTGGGCTGCGGGTCGTACACCACGCCGACGCTGTCCACCATCGCCGTGGATTTCGACGGCATGGCGCAAACCGCGGCGACGATGATGCAGCAACAGATCGAACAAGACGCCACCGAACGAAACAATTCCATACCGAAACGCATTATCGTAGGCTTCCAGCTGCTCAAACGCGAATCCACCATGGGACGCACGGCCACCACCGGCTTCACCACCAAGACTCGTACAGAAGCAACCATGACGGCCGATGAATCGTAGGAAGGCTCGGCGTGAGACGCATAGCCCTGACATATGGACGTTACCGTCGCATCATCATGATGGCGCTTGCCGCACATGTGACATTCATCGCGCACGCGCCGCCCAGACGACCAATCCGTTCCGAGTCGCAAAAAACAGTACGAAAGAGGGCATACGGTGCTGTATCCACAATCCAATGATTCCCGAATCGTGTTCCCACTTGATGGCGTATGGGACTTCCGCACGGCCGGGGAGGACTCATACCCCGCCGAATGGGCGGACGCTCCCCTGCCCGAGCCGTTGCCGATGGCCGTACCTGGCTCCTACAATGACCAGAACGACGAGCTGAACCTGCGCGCGCACTACGGTTGGGTGGTCTATCAGCGCAGCTTCGCCGTACCCTCGCGCCTGGTCGCCGGACAACGCATGATGCTGCGGTTCGACGCGGCCACACACGCGGCCGACGTGTACCTGAACGGTCAGTTGCTTGGCTCGCATTTCGGCGGATTCCTGCCGTTCGAATTCGACGTGACCTCCGCACTGCATGCCGGGGAGAATCTGCTGACCGTCGCCGTCGACAACCGCATTGGGTCCTCGACATTACCTGTCGGCAATGATGCGGGAACCGCCTTCATGGGCTCCGACAATGCCAACGTTCCGGCGGTGGCCGAGGCGAAAAAGCATGCGAGACGGCAGAATCTGCCGAATTTCGATTTCTTCAATTTCGCCGGATTGAATCGCCACGTCGAACTGTATACGACGCCGGCCGACGCGTATATCGCGGATATCGCAATTACGACCGAACGGCTTGACCACATCGCAGGCGACGCATGCACCGCGGCGAGCGCCCTGATTGCGTATGACGTGACGTTCGGAGGAGACTTTCCTTCCAACCCGACCGCCCCCAACACCCTGATCCAGCCGTCCGATCCGGCAATCAATCATGCGGATCCGCCCGAATCGTCCGAATCGGACATCCAGCGCGCAGCGACCTACGGTCGTCAGGTACGCATCTCCATCCTTGACGGCGAAGGAACCGTCGTGGCAGGCGTTACGGCCGACATCGAGCGAAGCGGCGACGGGACGGCGAAGGCGAGCGGCGAAATCGCCATCCGCGATGCGAAACTGTGGAATCCCGGCGCGGCATATCTGTACACCGCGGTAGCGGAACTGCTGCCGGAGGGCGGAGCGGAATCATCATCACGCATCATCGACGCATATCGGCAGACATTCGGCATACGCACGGTCGAAGTGAGCGGCACAACATTCCTCATCAACGGCAAACCGTTCTATTTCAAGGGATTCGGCAAGCATGAAGACAGCTACTTCCACGGCCGTGGCACCGATGACGTACTCAACGTCAAGGATGTATCCCTGATTCACTGGCTGCACGCGAACTCGTTCCGGACCAGTCACTATCCGTATGCGGAAAGCATGTACGATCTGTGCGACCGCGAAGGCATCGTAATCATCGACGAGGTGCCGGCAGTGGGCATGAGTTGGCTGCAGTATGCGAATCCGCTGGTCGCGGAGCGGCATCGCGAGGCGATTCGAGGCATGATTGCACGCGACAAGAACCACCCGTGCATAGTGATGTGGTCGATCGCCAATGAACCGGGATTGGATGGCGACGGGGAACGTCCGCGGCAGGCGTATGACTACTTTCGTCCACTGTATGAGCTGGCGCACGCCAGCGACCCGCAGAACAGGCCGGTCACACTGGTATGCTGCCAAAACGACTACACGACCGACATCACCGAACGAACCATGGATGTGGTGTGCATCAACCGCTACTACGGCTGGTACAACCTGAGCGGCGATCTTGATGCGGCCTGCCATGCGCTCAATATCGAACTGGACTTCTGGGAGAACATCGGCAAACCGGTCATGTTCACCGAGTATGGCGCCGACACCATCGAGGGCGTTCATGGCACGCATGGCGAAATGTTCAGCGAGGAATTCCAACGCGACTATTATGCGCGCATCAACGCCGAAATCGATAAACGGCCATGGTTCATTGGGGAGCAGCTGTGGAATTTCGCCGATTTCGCGACGTTCCAGGGCATCATTCGCGTGGAAGGCAATCGCAAGGGCATTCTGACGCGCGACCGCCAGCCCAAGATGGCCGCGCATTGTCTACGCGAACGCTGGGCCGGCATTCCGGACTATGGGTATAAAGGCTGAGAGCTGAGCGGTCGAATTCACCCAGTAGCCGGAAGGATCACCCCGCCAGAGAGGCTTTCAGCGGGGTGATTCCGCCAATCCCTGGCAGATTTACCCCTCTCAGAGGGGTGCCAATGGGGTGATTCCGCCAGTGGCTGGAAGGATTGCCCCGCTAGGAGGCCTTTCAGCGTCCCGATTCACCCAGTCATTGGAAGAAACGGGACGCTGCATGCGTCGGCAACGTACCAATTCACCCAGTAGCTGGAAGGATCACCCCGCTAGGATGCCTTTCAGCGGGGTGATTCTTCCAACCAGTGGAGGAATCACCCCGCTCAGGGGGATATCAGCGTCCCAAAACATCCAGCGACTGGAAGAAATAGGACGCCAAGATGCCATCTGACGTCCGAATTCCTCCAATCCCTGGCGGATTTACCCCGCTCAGACCTTGATCATGGCGTATTGCGACTCATAGAGGCGGTAATACGCGCCCTTCCGAGCCAGCAGCTCCTCATGGTTGCCGTGCTCGACAATCTGACCGTGGTCGATATAGCAGATCTCGTCCGCATTCTCGATGGTAGACAGGCGATGCGCGATGATGAAGCTCGTACGCCCCTTGAGCAGGTGGTTGAGACCGGCCTGCAACGCCTCCTCGGTGCGCGTATCGATATTCGAAGTGGCCTCGTCAAGGATCAGGATCCGCGGATCGGCGAGTAGTACGCGCGCGAACGCGATAAGCTGACGCTGGCCCGCCGACAACGTCGAACCACGCTCCTCCACCACCGTGTCATATCCATCGGGCAGATCCATGATGAACTCGTGCGCATGCACCGCACGGGCGGCCGTCTCGATCTCGGCATCGGTCGCATCGAGCTTGCCATAGCGGATGTTATCGCGCACATTGCCGGAGAAGATGAACGTATCCTGCAACATCACACCCATCTGACGGCGCAGCGACTCCAACGTCACATCACGCACGTCATAGCCGTCAATCGTGACCGAACCTTCCGCGACATCATAGAAGCGTGACAGCAGGTTGATGATCGTGGTTTTGCCGGCACCGGTCGGGCCGACCAGCGCGATCGTGCGCCCCGGCTCGACATGCAGATCGACCAGGTTGAGGATGTTACGGCCGTCCGGTTCATAGCGGAAGACCACGTCGTTGAAGTCGACGCGACCTTCGATCTGCGGCAGATCCTTGGCATCCGGCGCATTACGAATCTCCGGCTGGACGTCGAGCGTTTCGAAGATGCGCTCAAGATAGGCGGAACAAGTGATCAGCTGGTTGTAGAAGTTGCCGATGCTGATCACCGGGTTCCAGAAGTTGTTCGCATAGCCGACGAACGCAATGAGCACACCCGTGGTGACGTTCACCGCACCGAAGCCGGTAACGCCCACATAGTAGATGAACGCGATGGTCATGACGGAAATCGTCTGGATGCCCGGCCACATGAGGAACTGGATGTGCACGGCCTTCATCCACGAGGCACGCACATCGTTCTGCTGCTCCTGGAAGGTCTTGAACTGCGCCGCTTCCTGCGCAAAGGTCTGCGTGGTCTTCACACCGGCGATCGACTCGTGGATATATGCGTTGAGATTGCTCTGCTTGTTGGACAGCACCTGATAGGCACGACGCTGAAAATGCTGCAATACCAGCACCCATGCGATCAGGAACGGGAACAGCACAAGGCTGAACAGCGCAAGACGCCAGTCGACCACGAACATGACCACCAACGTGATCAGGAACGTGAACACATCGGAGATCACATTGATCAGACCGGAGCTCAACGTATCCGAAAGCGTGTTCACATAGTTGACCACGCGGATCAGAATCTTGCCGTGAGGCCGTGAATCGAAATAGCTGAACGGCAGGGTCTGGATATGCGTGAAAATGTCGCGGCGCATGTCTTTGAGCATGAGCTGGCCGACCCGCGTGATTTCCACGGTCCGGTAGCGCAGACCCAGTTCGTAGATGACGATCAGCACCGCCAGCAGTGCCGCCAGGCCACCGAGTAGCGTGAGATTCTTGGCCGGAATCGCACTGTCGATCATGATTTTCGTCAGATACGGCACGACGACGGCGATGCAGCTCATCATCACGACTACGGCGAGGATGCGGGCCACACGTGCCATATATGGTTTCAGATAGACGCCGATGCGAAGGATGTCATGCAGATTGATCTGCTCCTCAAGCTCCTCGTCTTCACGAAATGTGTTGCGTTTTGCCATGATGCTCCTCCTCCCTTACTCTCCGAAGCCTTGCGAACGACCGGCTTGCAGGCCAAGCTGTTTGTGATAGATCTCCCAGTAGCGCCCGTGGGCGGCGACCAGATCCTCATGCGTGCCGCATTCCACTACGCGACCATGCTCAAGCACCAGAATCAGGTCGGAATCCTTGATTGACGAAATACGATGCGCGATGGTGACGATGGTCTTGCGCTCGTCCATCTCACGCAGATGCTGCTGAATCTCAGCTTCCGTCTCCATGTCAACGGCGCTGGTGGTGTCATCCATGATCAGGATCGACGGATTGTCAGCCAACGCACGCGCAAGGCTCAACCGTTGCTTCTGCCCACCTGACAAGCCGACGCCACGCTCGCCGACGACGGTATCGTAGCCTTCCGGCATGCTGCGGATGAAATTGTCGGCACCTGCGATGGTGGCCATGCGGCGAATGTAGCGTTCGTCATATTCGCGTTGTCCGCCAGCGCCGAAGCCGATGTTGCCGCCGATGGTGTCGGAGAACAGGAATGTGTCCTGCGCGACGATGCACACCTGCGAGCGCAGGGTGGCGAGCGGCCAGTCGCGTGCGTCGATGCCGTCGATGAGCACGCGGCCCGCGGTCGGATCGTAGAAACGGGAGATCAGATTGACGAGCGTGGACTTGCCGGCGCCCGTCTCGCCGAGAATGCCGAGTTTCGCACCGGCCGGGATATGGAAGTCGATGTCTTTGAGAATCGGCGTAGCCGGATCGTCGGGGAAAGCGAAGCTGACGTGCTGGAATTCGATGTCACCGCCGATACGTTCCGGATCGTCCGGAGCCGCCGATTGCGCGATGCCGGTTTCCGGCTCGTTGCCGACCTGATTGACGATTGCCACCGCCTGTTTGACGGTTTCCTTGGCGTCCGGCTTTTCCTGAATGCGTGATTGCGCGGTGAGCAGTTTGCGGATCTTGATGCAGGAGGCGTTGAAACGCTGCCAGTCGTTGATCAGCCAGCCGGACTGGCGCACCGGACCGTCGATCATCCACAGATACGAATTGAATGCGACGAGGTTGCCGAGGGTCATGTAACCCTTGATGACCAGGAAGCCGCCAAGGCCGAGCGTGATGAGCTGCAGCGAGAATCCCAGGCCATCGAGCCATGGCATGTATCGGCGGCTGTTATAGGCGAGGTCCATGTTGCGACGCATGTAGTCATCGTTGTGCCTGTCGAATTTTTCGGTTTCATACGGCTCGCGTACGAACGCCTTGACCACTCGGTTGCCCTCGATGTTCTCTTCGACCATCGAATTCATTTCGGCCAGCGAGTTGCGGATGGCGAAGAACAGCGGATGCGCGTGCGACGATAGGCCGCGCGTGAGGATGAAGATGAACGGCGTGACACAGGCGAGCGCCAGTGCCAACCGCCAATCGATGGTGAACATCATGGCGAGCGCGCCGACGAACATGACCACACAGTCAAGCACCTGATAGCTCACCCAGCTCAAGGCGTGGCGGATCGCGTCGGTGTCGGAGGTCATGCGACTCATGATGTCGCCGGTGCGTGTGTGGTTGAAATACGTGAAGTCAAGCTCATGCAGTTTCTCGTACTCGTCGCTGACCAGGCGGAATACGGAGTTCTGTCCGAAACGTTCCATCCACATCTGGTAGCCATAGCGCGAGGCGACTCGCACGACGGTGAAGACGATCATCATCACGCATAGTCGGGTCAGTTCGTCCACATGGCCTTGTGTGATGACGCGGTCTACGATGAGGCCGGACAGCAGCGGGATAATCAGGGCTATGACGTTGTTGATGCAGAACAGCACCACCGCGCCGGCCACACGCGGAAGGTCGGGTTTGCAGTATGGCAGGATCCATGTGAGGTTGCCTGCCTGTCGGTTGCGATTCGGATCGACGTACATACGTAGCGTTCCTTCGGATTGTTTGCTGGTACTTGGGTTGTGTTTGGGTTATGCGGCCATTCGTTGCCGCAACGATTCACGTCCGTCGTGTTTCGAGCGTCCCGTCACCGGCTCTCTCCGCCGGCCGAAACCCCTGTTCGGATTCGCAAACGCAGTTTATTCTATGCGAACCGTTTTTCAATGCAACACCTCTTATTTGGGCGTGTCGCAATCATAGTGATTCCAATACCTTTACCGTTACATTTTCGATGTGCGAAATACGTCAGAGACCGCACATCGAAGCGCTTCTCCGAGACTTGCGCGATAATGGGCGTCGAACCGATGCGATGCGCCGATGGCAACCATGGCGGCGCCGACACCACGTCAACGAAAGGACGGCAATGACGACGAACCTACGTGCAGCATATGCGGAAAAATATGGTTTGACCGATGACATGCTCAAGGATGCGGAAGGCTGGACGGAAGTCGACGGCGATCTCGGAGATCTGTCAGAGGAACGCATCAGAGGCATTCTCGACATGCGTTTCAGTGCGATTGCGGTGGATACTCCACGCTCCGAACTGTGGCACACTCCGGAAAGCATTGATGTGATCGCCGATATCCCGTATCTGCCGGATGGCGGCTACGACAAGGAGACCGGGCAGTGCCGGGGGCATCTGCTCGACCTGTATCTACCGCATGACACGGTGTTGCGCGGAGGCAAATCGCTGCCGGTGTACATCGACATTCATGGCGGCGGCTTCACCTACGGGTACAAGGAGCTCAACCGCAATTTCAACGTGCATCTGGCCGACATGGGCTTCGCCGTGTTTTCATTGAATTACCGGCCCGCGCCACAGACCGATCTCAAGGGACAGCTTGCCGATATCGAAGCGGGCTTACGTTGGATCAGGGCTCATTTGGACGACTATCCGATCAATCCGAATGGCGTGTTCCTGACGGGCGATTCGGCTGGCGGCGCACTGACGCTGCTCACGCTCGCCATCGAGAACAATGCCGAAGCGGCGGCCGCATTCGGCATTGACGAACCTTCCGGCATCACATTCGCAGGTGCCGCACCGGTGTGCGGTGCGTACAGTTCGGCTTCGCTGGAAACGATGGGCTCGAAACTGACCATAGGCTATGATCCGAATCGCCGCATCGGACTGGAACGGATGCTGGGCGTTGAGTTCTTCGAAGGGCTCGAGGCGGCCGATCCGAAGTTCCTCACTGCGGAGGGTCTGGCGTTCAATGTGGACCTGCCTCCACTGTTCATCGTGACCTGCGGCGACGATTTTCTCGAAGCGGACAATCTGGCATTGGCGGCGGCGCTCTCGCGCAAGGGAGCCGATTTCGAACTGTTCGATCCGAAGCCGTGCCGCCATGAGACCTTGGGCCACGTGTTCGTCATCGGCATGCCGTGGCTCAGGGAAAGCGTGGAGTGTTTCGAACGGCTACGTGCCTTCTCCTACTCCCGCTGCTAGTACGCTTCGGCGGATTCGCCTCATCACGGGAACCACTCGACTTGCGCATGGCTCCTGTCGGTTGAACAATCATGAAGCCCGTGTACGATCGGCTGAATCTCAACGATCGCACACGGGCTTTCCCGTGAACATCTGCCCGGTATGCAATGGCTCCGGGGATGATGGGCGGTCTTTTAGCGGCGGACCATCTCCTCTTCAATCCGTTCGAGGGACTTGCCCTTGGTTTCGGGAACGAAATGCAGCACGAACGGGATGGACAATGCGGAGAACACGCCGAAGATCGCGAACGGACCGCCCACATTGTTGCCGAAGGCCGCAAGGAGCATGAGGAAGAACTGGGAGACCACGAAATTGCCAAGCCAGTTGGCGGCGGATCCGAAGGAGCTGCCGATGCCGCGCACGCTGAGCGGGAAGATCTCACCGATGAGCACCCAGGCGATCGGACCCCAGGAGAGCGCGAAGCCAAGGATATAGACGGCAATCAGAACCATGGTCGGCACGGCCAGAGTGGATACATCGCCGGTGAAGTTGAGGATGGCAAGCGCCGCAAGCGAAACGGTCATGACCACGGAGCCGAAGACCAGCAGCTTCTTACGAGGGAACCTGTCCATGATGAGCGTGGCCACGATGGTGGCGGCGAAGTTCACCACACCGATGCCGACCGACACCCAGATGGCGTGATTCTCGGGGAATCCAAAGCCCTTGATGAACACCTGCGGCAGGAAGTAGATCACGGAGTTGATGCCGACAAGCTGCTGGAAGAGCATGATACCGACCGCGGCGATGAGCGCCGGACGTGCGATGCGGAACAGTTCACGCACACCACCCTTGGTGTCTTGCGCTGCGACTTCTTTGATTTCGTCGAGTTCGAGCTGCACTTGGGTCTGGTCAACATCCTTACGGATCAGCGTGAGCACCTTGAAGGCGTTGCGTTCATCGCCCTTGCTCACAAGGTAGCGCGGGGATTCCGGCAGCAGGATGCCGCCGATGAGCAGCAATGCGGCCGGGATGAGTGCGGAGCCGAGCATCCACCGCCAGTCGCGGACGCCGGCGATGTTATGGCCAAGGAAGCCCAGATTGGATGCATAGGCCAGAAGAATGCCGAAGGTGATCATGAGCTGGAAGAGCGTGGAGAGCGATCCACGGCGCTCTTTCGGCGCAAGTTCGGCCAGATAGGCTGGGGTGAGCGCGGAGGCGGCGCCGACGGCGAGGCCGAGGATGATGCGTGCGGCAACCATCATGAGGAAGCCGGTGGCGGTGGCGCACATGCCGGAACCGATGAGGAACAGGATGGCGGAGAGGATCAGCAGCTTCTTACGTCCGAAACGATCGGAGAGCGTGCCGATCGACAGGGCTCCTACGCAGGAGCCGATGAGCACCGATGAGGTGATGAAGCCGGTCTGCGAGACCGACAGGCCGAAGTCAGATTCGATCAACGGCGAAGCGCCGGAAATGATGCCCGTGTCGAATCCGAACAGCATGCCTCCCAGTGCGCCGAATGTGAAAATGAACGCGCTGTTGAGCGGGAATCGCGTGGAGATGTTGCGACCCACGGCCTCTTCAACCGTTTCGATGGCCTCCTTGGCTTCCAATGGTTCGTGAACTTCTCGAGTTCCGGCGATTGTTGCGGAGCGTTGTATTGACGTCATGATTCACCTTTCATCTTCCTTGACGCTAGGTTCACACAAAAAAAGACCTGGAACAGTACGATTCCCGTACCGATCCAAGTCTTGCCTCGTGTGAGTAGCAACCCTGCCAATAACGTTTGTATTGACCAGTGTAAACCTTGCAGACCCGCGACACTCCGAAAAAACGGAAAACGTTTTCCAGCTATTTTTCGCGTTGAACGTGAGTGATTTGAAGCGGTCTCATCCGGTTTGCCTTCCGATGGGACCGCAAATGGCCGATATTATGGGCCAATCCCACCACGACTCGTCGTGGGGACTCGAGCGATCCCCTCATCGCAAGGAGGAACAAGAGTGAAAAAGAAAGCCGGCGGAGAGAAGGCCGCCGGCTGAGAGAGAAGAGAGAAGAAGGGTTCAGTTATGGGGTTCGATTGGGAACCTCGCCAACAGCCGTAACCGTTGACATGTTCTATATAACCGCCCGACCCTTGGAAGAACGATGTTTCTACCTGCCAATTTCCTGTGAATCGCGTAATGGGAATGTCATGACGCCCCATCACACGAATCAATGCAAGCGATTTCCAAATCAACGAAATCGCGATTCTTCTCGTTACAATGGGGAACGTCGAGAGAGTGCAGTGCCGCAGGGAGGCTCCCATGTTGGATATCAAACGCGCATTGAAGGCCTCGCCCAAGAAAAGGCGTTCCCCAGAGCCGCTGAAACAACTATGGACGCCTTGGGGCGAACGAATCCGCGATGAATGGCTGTGCGAAAACGCCGGAAACAAGGCGTTCCGCCCAATCGAAGAGGGAGAGCGCAAGCTGGAGGTCGGCCGAACGCCGATTCTTGGCGAGCATCCGCGCCCGACGATGATGAGGAACAACCATACGATGCTCAACGGCATGTGGGATTATGCGATCGTGCCGATTCCCAATGACGAAACCGGCTCGCGCCGGTCGTTCTCCCGTAACAAGGCCACGCCGGCGCTCACTCGTGATGAGGCCGTGGAGGCCGTCAAAGAGGCCGCCATCCCGGAAACGTTCGACGGGAAGATCCTCGTGCCGTTTTCACCGGAATCCGCACTTTCCGGCGTACATCAGACCATCTACCCCGACGACATGATCTGGTACCGCACCGTCGTGCATCCGGTGGCGCTCGGCAGTGAGGAAACCGTACGGCAGGTCGGCGATGCGAACCGTCTGATCCTGCACTTTGAGGCGGTCGATTGGGTGTGCGCCTGCTATATCAACGGCCAGTTCGCCGGCGTGCATGTCGGCGGCTACCTTCCGTTCGACGTCGATATCTCGGCGTTCATCGACCCTGACGATGTGTTTGAGATCGCATTGTGCGTCTACGATCCGAACGATTCAGGCACGCAACCGCGCGGCAAGCAGAAAATCGAACGCGATGGCATCTGGTATACCGCGCAGAGCGGCATCTGGCAGAGCGTCTGGCTGGAAATCGTGCCGGACGCCTACCTGCGCACGCTCATACTGAAAGGCAGTGCCGATGGCAAGCTGTTCATACGGGCGGAAATCGGCGGTGACCGCCCGAACGCGAAACTGCGAATCGTCGTGACCGAGCCGTCGGATGGTTCGGTCGTTGCGGACACCGTACTGCCGGCAGGCGCGCGCAAGGTGCGCACCGAAATCGAGACGAAGGCCGAGCATGTATGGTCTCCCGCGGACCCGCATCTGTACGATGTGACGGCGACGCTGCTGTTCGGCGCGACGGCGAAAACGGCAGAGGCGACGACGAAACCGCAATCCGCAGACGTAGTGAAATCGTATTGCGCGTTCCGCACGGTGGAGGTCAAGCCCGACATGAAAGGCGTGGCGAGATTCCATCTCAACGGTAAGCCGGTGTTCCTGAAGGGCGTGCTCGACCAAGGATATTGGCCGGACGGACTGCTGACCGCGCCTTGCGACGACGCGCTGATTCATGACATCACCGCTATGAAAGCATCCGGCTTCAATATGCTGCGCAAGCATATCAAAATCGAATCCGCGCGCTGGTACTACCATTGCGACCGTCTCGGCATGCTCGTATGGCAGGATGCGGTTTCCGGCGGCGGCGAATACAACGCTTGGCAGACCAACAAAAAACCGACGCTACTGCGCTCCAGCTGGAACAGACTCCGCGACGATACCGCACAGCATTTCGACGCGCTCGGCGCCGACGATTCGAATTACCGCCGCGACTGGTCGCGTAGCGCCGACGCGATGGTGCACATGCTATCCGGCCATCCGTCGATCGTGACGTGGGTGCTGTTCAACGAGGGTTGGGGCCAGTTCAATGCGTGTGATGCCGCCGAACGCATCCACGCGCTCGATCCGACCCGTCCGATCGACGCGACGAGCGGTTGGTATGACCAGCATTGCGGCGACTATCACAGCGTGCACAACTATTTCCGTCCGCTGGAGGTCTACCCCGACAAAGGGCCGTTGCGTGGATACGCGGCGGAATATGAGAAACGGCATAGAAGGCGTCGTCGTGCCGAGCATTACGCGGTGCTGCCGGTAGCGCAGCATGGCGTGCGCGCGTTCATGCTTTCGGAATTCGGAGGATTGGCGCAGCTGATTGCCGACCATTCCGCAGTGTCGCGTGCCTACGGGTACGGCGAATACGATTCGATTGAGGATTGGCGATCCGCGGTACGTTCCGTTTTGGCGTCGGCTGCGGCATTGGAATCCAAAGGATTGGCCGGCTACGTATACACGCAGGTTTCCGACGTGGAAGAGGAACTCAACGGGCTGCTGACGTACGATCGGCGCGTGGACAAGCTCACGGAATAAGCACAGGCGCCCTTTCGGCCATCTTGCCTGCATGGTCTGCGATGCGTGCGCAGGCGGCGGCGGAATTCCCCCGGTCGGAGGCCTCTCCGGTACCCGCACGTACCGGGTGGTGCTCGGGAAGCGATTGGATGATGCTCCGACCCGACCGGATTGAGAATATGGACCTAATGAATGGTTCGGCTAGAATCCTAGACGCGAGTAGGCCCCACGGCTCCACCATAGGCGTCGTGGCGGCCAATTGGCAGCCTTAACTCGGTTAATAAACCGGGTTCCGGCAGGTTCCCGATATATACGTCTAGGGTGATGCGCGAGCGTTGCAAGTCCGGTGGCGCAGTCGGCCACCTTCGCCCCTTCCGTGGAAAGACAGTTGCACGGAAGGCGAAGGCCGCCATGTGGCGCCCCCGTTCGCCGACGAGACGGCGGGAGCGTCCCGGAGCCGTTTCAAGACCTCGGGGCGTCCCGTACGTCTGCGGGCAAGACGGCCGCCGTGGAATCCAACGGGAGGCCCATGGCCCGCCGGCGCGTGGGTGGTGCTGGGTGGACCGGATGGCGTGGAGGCCGCCGGAACGGTTCCGTACGCCCACGGCGGTTCGGCGCATGGCATAGGCGGATGCGGAAAGGACCGCCATCGCCGGTGCCGTCAGTCGACGGGCTGGAGCACGATGGCGACCGTGCCGTCAAGGCAGGAGACGATGTGGCATCCCGTCATATCGGCGATGCTTTGCGCAAGAACATCCATGAATGGATCGTCCGTCCATGAATCATGCCATGCGAAATCGAACGTTTCGCATGCCTTGCGCGGGGTGAGCGTTCCGACCACCCTGAAACGGCGCCCTTTGCGCACGATGATTTCGGCGTCGTCGATGCTGTTGCTGTCGTTGTTCATGTTGCTGTTGTCCATGGTCCTTTCATGCGTCCCCGACTTGCCGGTATCGCCAAACGCCGTCGGGAAACCTTCGTCGGCGTTTGGAATGGCCCGCTCAGTACAGGTCGGGATCCCGTCCGCGTGCAGTTCGTCAAGCCGGCTGTCCCATGAACGGGTCGAATCAAGCAGGATCGTGGCAAGGCGTCGCGGGTCGTCCGAGAGTCTCTCGAGCGTTGATGCGAGCACCATCCTCGGCGCGGGACGTTTGGATGAATATGGATTGCGCATACTTTTCCTTTCGTTCGGGATCGTCTTCACCGTTTTCCATTCCGGCAGACTCCCCTATGCGTCCCCACCGTTGGATTTGCGTCTGGAACGTTCCGGTCCGCCCACCGACATGAACAACATTCCCGACCACGCATCGTCCGCGATCGCAGGACGTAGAGGACGACGACCTTCACACCGACCGGACCAGAATCGAAACCATCGGACGGAAAGACCATGCCCCATCCCGAAGCAGGAACGGGCGCGGCCATCCATCCAGGCCGACCGACTGGCATACGACATGAAACACGCATGCAGCCAAGACCATGCCCACACAGACGAAGAATAAACCCCCTGTCCGTTTCCAAACGAAATCCGCTACATGGCGGAATCCTCGACAAACGACGGCTCCATCGCGTTTTAGGGGTCTCCGGGCGGGATGCGCACGACCCCTATGAGGGCTTATGGATGAGGGCGCGTGCCGACGTCCGCCGTCGCATGCGCGCCGTACAGAGTGGATGGGTCGGGCCATGCACGATTCGCGGAAAGCGTCGGCTGTGAGGAATCGTGCACGGTCCCACCCAGCCTTCGGGAACCACTACCCCAAGGAATGGCAGAAGCCCAATGGCTCCATCCCCATAAAGAATGGGTTCCTCCGAGGCGAATACCCATTGGGCACGAAAATAACAACACGATCCCGGAAAAGCGAAGTTTTCCGGAATCGTGTTCTCGTCAGAAGAGCGGATCAGGCTTCAATCCGACTCAGCCCTCCAGCTTGGCCTTCTCGGCAGCCAGACGGGCGGCCTCGGCCTCGCGGCGGGCGGTCAGCTCGGCATCGAAGCGGGCGAGTTCTTCCTCAACGGCCTCCGGCGGAATCTTCGCGAAGATCGGATGCGGCTTCGGTACCGGGGTACCGGCCACAATCGGTTCGGAAGCCCATGGATGCACGGTCTCGCCCATCTCGTAGTCACCGGTGATAATCGGGTACATGAAGCCCGGTTTGTCGAGATCCTCAACCTCTTCAAGACGTGGCAACGGCGAGAACGTGCCAGTACCGCCCAGCGCCTCCCACACTTTCTGCGCGGAGTGCGGCAGGAACGGAGCCAGCAGGTGGTTGGCATCGGACACGGCCTGGGCGGCGACATGCAGTACGGTGCCGAGACGGGCCGGATTATCCTTGATCTTCCACGGTTCGGTGGCGGAGATGTACTTGTTGATGTCACCGACCACGCGCATTGCTTCGGACAGCGCATTCTTCTGGCGATGGTTCTCGATCAGCGAACCGATGGAGTCGAAGGCACCTGCGGTCTCGGCCAGCAGGGCACGGTCCTCATCGGTCATCGAAGCCTCATCAAGCGTTGGAATCTCACCGAAGTTCTTGTTCATGAGGTTGGCCACACGATTCACCAGATTGCCCCAGGAGGCGGCGAGCTCCTCATTGTTGTGGCGCACGAACTCGGCCCAGGTGAAGTCGGAGTCGGAGCTTTCCGGACCTGCCACGGAGATGTAGTAGCGTACGGCGTCAACCGGGTAGCGCGACAGGATGTCCTTCACGTAGATCACGATGCCACGGGAGGACGAGAACTTCTTGCCCTCCATGGTCATGAATTCGGATGCCACGACCTGCTCCGGCATGTTCAGTGGGCCGAGCTTGCCGGTTTCGCCGCCCTTGGAACCCTGACCGTTGTAGGCCAGCATCTCGGACGGCCAGATCTGGGAGTGGAACGTGATGTTGTCTTTGCCCATGAAGTAGTAGCCCGGAGTGGTCGGGTCGTTCCACCAAGCGCGCCACGCGTCCGGCTCGCCCTTGCGGCGGGCCCATTCGATGGATGCGGACAGGTAGCCGATCACGGCATCGAACCACACGTACAGCTTCTTGTTCGGGTTGTCGATCCAGCCGGCGACCGGAATCGGAATGCCCCAGTCGATGTCGCGCGTGATGGCACGTGGCTTGACTTCCTTAAACAGTCCGATGGAGAAGTTGATGACGTTGGTACGCCAGCCTTCGCGGGTCTTGAGCCATGCGAGATTGGCCTCGGCGAGCGCCGGCAGGTCGAGGAAGAAGTGTTCGGTCTCCTCGAAGCGTGGGGTTTCGCCGTTGATCTTGGATACCGGATTGATCAGCTCGTCCGGGTCGAGCTCGTTGCCGCAGGTATCGCACTGATCGCCTCGGGCACCGTCGGAGCCACAGATCGGGCAGGTGCCTTCGATGTAACGGTCCGGCAGGGTACGTCCGGTAGACGGCGAAATGGCGACCTTTTGCGTGCCTTTATAGATGTAGCCGTTCTCGAGGCACTGCGTGAACAGTTCCTGCACGACTTTTTCGTGATTGCCGGTCGTGGTACGGGTGAACAGATCGTAGCTCAGGCCCAAATCGCACAGATCCTTGGCGATCACACGGTTGTAGCAGTTGGCGAGTTCCTGCGCACTCACGCCTTCCTTGTCGGCTTCCACCAGGATCGGGGTGCCGTGCTCGTCGGTGCCGGACACCATCAGCACGTCATTGCCCTTCATGCGCTCGTAGCGCGCGTACACGTCGGACGGCACGCCGAAGCCGGCGACATGGCCGATATGACGGGGGCCGTTCGCATACGGCCAAGCAACATTCACCAAAATATGACTCATAAGGCACGATTATCGGCTCAGATAGCGACAGGAAGGCTCTGCAGCGTACCTATGCCCGCATGACGACCACGTCAGTGCGCAATCCCCCTGATTATGCACATTGTTGTATGCTGAAACAATCGTTGTCCACATATCCACGGATTTTCGTAAGCCGATGGCGCAGACGCCGGCCATCCGTTACGGTACCGTCATGGATATCGCAATGACGCTTGCCACGGGACCGCTCGCACCGCTGCTGCGCGACGGCGATCTGCCGGGACCGATGAATCTCAACAGATTGGCCGATTTCGGCACACTGTGCAAACTCGACAGTGCCAATGCCTATACGTTGCAGGATTCGACCACGCTGTATGGCCGTGCCACCATCGTCGCGACCGTGATGCCGCGCAATGCCGTAGCCTGCGGCTTCACGGCCGCATGGCTGTGGCTGGGCGGATTGTTTCCGGAAACCATTGACATTCTGTCCTCATCGCATTTCCGCACGTTGCGGCACGGGCGAAAGGTGCGGGTGTTCAATCGCAAGGCACCCCCGGACCATGTCATTCAGGTCGGTCCGGTACGCACGACCACGCCGGTACGCACCGCCTGCGATCTGGCGTTGATCGCCACCGACGAGACGAAAGACGTCATGCATGAAGTGATCTGCATGCTCATGCAGGAATATCGTTTCCGGCCCGACGACTGTCTGCAGGCGCTGCAGCAGAGTCGGCATATCAGGAATGCGTCGCAGGCACGCACCCTGTTTCATGGGATTGCGGGCGGAGCCAATGAGCATCCGACGGCGCAATAAGCGGCATCGAAGTCCGCCGGAGTACCGGCCGGAGCCCAAGCCGAGGGCTCTGGTGGAGCCGCCACGCCCGCCACTCGAATTGACGCCGCTCATCGCCTGCAGTCCGGAAACCGACCCGGAAGTGCTCTGGCATATCGCGCGGGAGTCTCCGTCGCTACGCAAGTGGTTGGTGGCGAATCCGGCGGCCAGTCCGGCGATGCTGGAGTATATCGGACAGGTCGGCGGCCCAGGCGTAGGCGAAGCGTTATGCATACTGCTCGATTCGCTGGATGGCCGGGCCGACTCCGCCATCAGCCTTTGAGAGCGAGCACTGCGTTGTAGACCTGCTTGCGATTGGCGAGGGAACCGTCGGCCAGCGGATGCTCAGCCACGACCTGCGCAATGGCGTCCTTGATGCGCAGATTGTCTTCCTGCGCACGGTCGATCGACAGTACGGCCAGATCTTCTACGGATAGCGAGGCCGGCGCGGCCGCGTCGGCCTCCTCATCGGAGGCACCGGCGATGACCAGTACCATTTCGCCGCGAGGCGGCTCGTCGATGACGCTTTGGTGGATTTCGGCGATGGTTCCACGGCGGATCTGCTCATAGTCCTTGGTCAGTTCACGGCACAACGCCATGCGCCGATTCGGCCCGAGCACTTCCAGCAGGTCGGCCATGGAGTCGTCGATGCGATGCAGGGTCTCGTAGAACACGATGGTGCGGCGCTCGGACTGCAGTGCGCGCAGATGCTGCACGCGTTCGGCATGTTTGCGTGGCAGGAATCCCTCATAGCAGAAGCGGTCGGTCGGCAAGCCGGACAATGCGAGCGCATCCAGTACGGCAGAGGGGCCGGGCGCGCAGGTGACCGGCAGGCCGCGTTCGATAGCGCGGCGCACGATGGCCAGTCCCGGATCGTTGATGGTCGGCATGCCCGCATCGGAGACGACCAGCACGGTGGCACCGGTTTCGACCTGGTCGAGCAGACCGTCGGCCTTATCCCGCTCGTTATGGTCGTGATAGGCGACCACACGACCGGACACATGGATGCCGAGACGGTTGGCGAGCGCATACAGGCGGCGCGTGTCTTCGGCCGCGACGATGTCGGCTCCTTCCATGAGCGCAATCAGTCGGGCGGAGGCATCGGCGGTATTGCCGATCGGCGTTGCGGCAAGAATCACCGTACCGCGCGGAATGCCGACGCCGTCTACCAACGCATCGAGCGCGCCGGCGGCGGTAATCCGGCCGCCGTCATCCGTCCCGTCCGTGAATTCGGTTGGCTCCTGTGTTGATTGCGCTTGTATGCTCTCCATATCTTCCAGTATCTCCTACTGTGTATCCAAGGGCATGTCTTGCGGGCGAAATGAGGCGACGATGAGTATACAGACGGTCAAGGCGAATGCGCGATACGCCGCACTCCGACGACGGCGGCATCAACGTGACGGCTCCGATGCGCTCGGCGCTCCCGAACCACGTTGGACCGCCTCCAGGCCTTTCGCATGGCTGATGACGATTCTTGTGGCCGCTTTCGGCGGAATCCTGCGCTTTGTGAGACTTGGCTCCCCTCGCGCGGTGGTATTCGACGAAACGTATTACGTCAAAGACGCGTGGACCATGCTGAACACCGGCGAGGCGCGCGATTGGCCGAAACTGGTGACCATCGACGGCGTGGATGTCGAAATCGACCGACTGTTCGCAGCCGGCGACACCGACCGTTGGCTTAATACGGCCGAATATGTGGTGCATCCGCCGGTCGGCAAGTGGATGATCGCGGCCGGGCTGAAACTGTTCGGCGGCGCCGACAATCCCGTCGCCTGGCGTGCGAGCGTTGCCGTTGCCGGCGTCGTCGCCATCGTGCTGATCACCCGCGTGGCCTTGCGCCTGTTCCACAATCTGCCGATTGCGCTGATTGCCGGCCTGCTCATGTCGTTGGACGGTCTCGGCATCGTGATGAGCCGCACCGGCCTGCTCGACAATTTCATCATGGTGTTCGCCCTGGGAGCGTTTTCGCTGATGTTGATGCATCGCGATTGGGCCCGTGCACGGCTGCGACGGCAATATGCGATTGATGCGGCCGCCCGTACGGCACGTTTCAAGCCGGGAAGGCGCGGCTTGATACTGCAACGACGCGGACCGATGATCGCCTTGTCGTGGTACCGCGTAGGTGCGGCTTTCCTGCTTGGCATGGCGACCGGTGTGAAGTGGTCGGGCACATATCTGTTCGCTGTGTTCTGCGTGATCTCGGTGCTGTGGGATGCGTGGGAGCGCCGGCGGATCGGCTATCGCGCATGGTTCACGACCGGTTTGGTGAAGGATGGGCTCGTGGCGGCCTGCTACATGGTGCCGATCTACGCGCTTACCTATTTGGGTGGATGGCTCAACTGGTTCCTGCATGCCGACTCGTATATGCACGATTGGGCCGCGAATCATCCCGGCGAGGGTGTGACCTGGCTGCCGGAATCGTTGCGTTCCTTTGTGGCCTACCATGCGCAGATGTGGCAATTCCACACCACGCTCGACGCGCCGCACGACTACAAGGCGAACCCGCTTACCTGGCCGTTGCAGGTAAGGCCGACCAGTTTTTATTGGGAGAAGCTGTCCGGGCATCCGGGACTGTGTTCGTTGGCGCCGGATTCGCAATGCGTGGCAGCGATCACGTCGCTCGGCAATCCGCTGATCTGGTGGGCGGGCTCGCTGTGCACGGTGACGGCGATCATCATCGCCATCGCCGGTCTGGTGCGCGGGCGTATTCGTGGCGGCACTACCCGCGAAGATGGTGGCTATTGGCGAATTTGGGCGGTTTTGGCCGGCTTTTTGGGCGGTTGGCTGCCGTGGGCGCAGTATCTGAATCGTACGACGTTCACGTTCTATTCGATTGTGATTCTGCCGTGGATCGTGCTTGCGATCTGTTACGTGCTTGATTGGTTGCGCACGCATGCGGAAATCGGCACCTATCGTCTGACCGTCGGACTGGGCCTTATGTTGATCGTACTGGTTTCGGCCTTCTTCTACCCGATCTGGACGGCGATACCGGTGCCTTACGAATTCTGGCTGTCCCATATGTGGTTCAGATCATGGATCTGACCACATATGGGACCCTACGCGGCAAGCCGCTCACCTATACAGAGGCGGAAGGGCGTCGGCGAGACGCATGAAGTCGTGACGGACGAATCGTCTGAAATCATCGGCATACCGCGAACCGGCAACGGGCGTGCCGTATGCTCCGGTGCCAGCGGCATCCGGATCATTGCGCCACGGCAAGTACCACAGTGCGCGGCGGGCGTATTCGTTGGCGAGCGCGGCGGCCAGCAGATACTTCGTCCATGGCGAATCCGACAACGCTGAGCCATCTTCGGCCGCAGTGTCATCATTGGCGCCGATGATGGTGAGATCGTGGGAGTCGCAGACGTACGAGTCGGCGAATATTCCCGGAGAACCGACTTCCGTGGCCGCGGCCAGCTTGCCGCGCTCCTTGCCGAGGCGACCGACCAATGTAAGCATCGCAATCAGATCGGCATGGCGGGCCTGCGGATCCTCCGCGCTTTTCTCGGCGGGCGCGATGTCCCAGTAATCGTCGAAGCCGAGCACGTCGACATAGTCGTCTCCGGGATAGGCATACAGATAACCGGTCTCCAACGATTCCGGCGTGCTCATATCGATGCGGCTACGGTCGGGCGAGTAAGCGTAGAGCACATTGTGCACATGCTTGACGTCACGCAGGTATTCGATGGTCATGCGCCACAGTTCGACGAACTGTTCGGGCGTGGTGTCGGTCGGGCGCGCGGGAGAACCGGTACACCACCAGAACCAGTCGCCGGTATGCTCATGGAACGGGCGGAAGACGATGGGAATCGGTTCGCCATTCGTGTCCGTGACGGTGGTGAGCGCGGCGGCAATGCGGTCGAGCCAGCCGAGGAACTTCTCATGCGCTTCACCGCCGGACAGCACCGCCTTGACGGTGCCCTCGGCCATGTTATGGCCGTAACCGCCGAGGGTGAGCGGGTTGGCGGAATGCCAGCTGAGCGTGTTGACGGCGCCCATATTGAAGGCTCGAAGCATTTCGTTTCGGATGGCTTCGGCTCCGAATCCGTCGAGATTGCGATTCCGGTCCAGCTCAACGCCGCCCAAGTCGTTGCCCCACACAGCCGGGTAGGAACCGGTCACCGCATGCACATCGGAGTCGGTATGCTCACCAATTACGTTGCTGGTTTCGTTCTGATGGCCGAACATGGCGAATTCGCCCGTTGCGCGGTGCAATGCGTCAAACAGCGCGCGAGTCTTGGCATTGAGATCGTCATCCACCGACTTTGACTTCATGATGGTGCCTTCTTCGGCCATACCAGCGCTCCTTCGTGTCGCTCCATGTCTTTCACCCCTACTCTACCGGCGTCCGCCCGTGCCCGCCTCCGCCATGCCGGCGATTCGGATTTTCGCCTCTATGGGATTCGGATTCCCCTTTCCTACGATTCGGCTTTTCCCAGAACACCACGGAATGAGGTCGGAACGAGCCCACGCAACACGGTCGAATCACTTATTTATAAAGTTATAAATAACGTGGTATCCTTATGGGGAAACGCAATAACCAACGAACACTGGCCGTAGCCGCGCGCAACGCCGCCCCGCGTATGCCCACGCCCGCAGCCAGAAGCCGCAACGAAGCAGTCTGAAAGGATTCCCATGAAGTACGGCCACTTCGATGATTCCGCCCGCGAGTATGTAATCGAAACTCCGGCAACCCCGCTGCCATGGATCAACTACCTCGGCAACGAGGACTTCTTCTCCCTGATCTCCAATACCGGCGGCGGCTACTCCTTCTACAAGGACGCCAAACTGCGTCGCATCACCCGCTACCGTTACAACAACGTGCCCGGCGACAACGGCGCGCGCAACTACTATCTGAGCCTCATGGACTCCAACGCCGTCAACGCCAAGCCGGTCGACACGTGGTCGCCGACCTTCCTGCCATGCAAGACGCCGCTCGACTCCTATAAGTGCCGTCAGGGCATCGGCTACACCGTGTTCGAAGCCGCCAAGCACGGCATCGAATCCAAGCTCACCGCGTTCGTGCCGCTGAAGACCAATGCCGAAGTCAACCGTCTCGACGTGACCAACACCACCGACGCACCGGTCGTGCTCGACGTGACCGGTTCCGTGGAATGGTGCCTGTGGAACGCAGTCGACGACTCCTCCAACTTCCAGCGCAACCTGTCCACCGGCGAAGTGGAGATCGAGAAGCAGGATGACGCCACCCTGATCTACCACAAGACCGAATTCAAGGAACGTCGCAACCATTATGCGTTCTTTGCCGTCAACTCCCCCGTCGTCGGCTTCGACACGAGCCGCGACGAGTTCCTCGGCAAGTTCAATGGTTGGGACACTCCGCAGGTCATCACCGAAGGCCAGGCCCACGATTCCGTGGCCCACGGCTGGTTCCCGATCGCCGCCGACCGCGTACGCCTCGAACTCAAGCCGGGCGAGACCAAGTCGCTCGTATTCGTGCTGGGCTACATCGAAGTCGCCAAGGAAGACAAGTGGGAGGATCCGAACGATCCGGCCAAGGTAGGCATCATCAACAAGAAGCCGGCGCATGAACTGTTCCGCCGCTTCGCCACCGTCGAACAGGTAGAGGCAGCCCTGAAGGAGCTCAACACCTACTGGACCGAACTGCTGACCACCTACAGCGTGGAATCCGGCGACGAGAAGCTCGACCGCATGGTCAACATCTGGCACCAGTACCAGTGCATGGTCACCTTCAACATGTCCCGTTCCGCCTCCTATTACGAGTCCGGCATGGGCCGCGGCATGGGCTTCCGCGATTCCAACCAGGATCTGCTCGGCTTCGTGCACCTGATTCCGGGCCGTGCGCGCCAGCGCATCATCGACATCGCCTCCACCCAGATGGAGGATGGTTCCGCGTGGCACCAGTATCAGCCGCTCACCAAGAAGGGCAATGCCGACATCGGCGGTGGCTTCAACGATGATCCGCTGTGGCTCGTGGCCGGCGTGAATGCGTATCTCGCCGAGACCGGCGACGCATCGATCCTGACCGAGCCGGTGCCGTTCAACAACGTCGAAGGCTCCGAAGTGCCGCTGCTCGAGCACCTGCGCCGCTCCGTGAACTTCACCATCACGCACAAGGGACCGCATGGCATCCCGCTGATCGGCCGCGCCGACTGGAACGATTGCCTGAACCTCAACTGCTTCTCCGACACTCCGGGCGAGAGCTTCCAGACCGTGGAGAACAACGACACCGGCGTTGCCGAATCCGTGTTCATCGGTGGCATGTTCGTGCTGTATGGCGGCCAGTATGCCGACATCATCGAACATTACGGTCAGCTCACCGGCATGACCGATGCCGAAATCGCCTCCGAGGCAGCCAATGTGCGTGCCGAAATCGGCCAGGTCTCCGAAGCGGTCAAAACCGCCGGATGGGACGGCGAATGGTTCGTGCGCGCCTACGACGCCTATTCGCGCAAGGTCGGCACGCACGAAGACACCGAAGGCCAGATCTACATCGAACCGCAGGGCATGTGCGTGATGGCCGGCATCGGCCTCGATGACGGCAAGGCCCAGCAGGCCCTGAAGTCCGTGAAGGACAAGCTGACCTGCGATTGGGGTACCGCCATCCTTGCCCCGGCCTATTCCACCTACCGCATCGAGCTGGGCGAAATCTCGTCCTATCCGCGCGGTTATAAAGAGAACGGCGGCATCTTCTGCCATAACAACCCGTGGATCTCCATCGCCAATGCGCTGGCCGACAACAACGAGGAGGCCTTCGCGGTCTACCAGCGCAACTGCCCGGCCTACGTGGAAGACAAGTCCGACATCCGCAAGGTGGAGCCGTACGTCTACTGCCAGATGGTGGCCGGCCCTGAGGCCCCGACCCCGGGCGAAGGCAAGAATTCCTGGCTGACCGGCACCGCCGCATGGACGTTCGTGGACGTGTCCCAGTATCTGCTGGGAGTGCGCCCGACGCTCGACGGTCTGGCTATCGAACCGCATCTGCCGGAACAGTTCACCGACCTGACCGTGACCCGTGTGTTCCGTGGCGTGACCTACCGCATCGCCATGAAGCGCACCGGCGAGCGCACGGTGAGCGTCAATGGCGAGCAGCTTGCAGGCAACGTCGTGCCGGTCCCGACCGACGACACCAAGTTGGTCGAGGTGGCAGTCACCTTCTGATGGCCGAACGGCAGCCAGGTAGCTGCCAAACGGCTGAAACGGGGCGCATGGACGACATCACGTCACCCATGCGCCCCCTTATGAATTGACTTTACGAATAGGATGGATCCATGCAGTATTTCGAACATGAGATTTCCGGCATTGACGGCACCGCCGCCAAGTTCGTCGGATATTGCCTTGACAACAGCGAAGAAGTCATCCCGGATTACGCACGCCCGTCTGTGCTGGTGATTCCCGGCGGCGGATATGAGATGACGTCCGACCGTGAGGCCGAGCCGATTGCAATGCAGTTTCTTGCGGCCGGCTACAACGCTTTCGTCCTGCGATATTCCGTGAAACCGTCCGTCTTTCCGGTTGCGCTGTTGGAAGCGGCCGAAGCGATGAAGCAGATTCGCGAACATGCCGCCGAATGGCATGTCGATACGAACGCCATCGCCGTGATCGGTTTTTCCGCAGGCGGCCATCTCGCCGCAAATCTCGCCACTTCCGCCAGTGACGAGGTGATCGCGGCGCACGGCTACGATCCGGATGCGGTGCGTCCGAACGGCCTGATGCTCGCCTACCCGGTGATCACGTCCGGCCCGCTCGCACACCGCGGCAGCTTCGATTCGCTGCTCGGGGAACGCAAGGCCGACCCGGAAGCGCTCGAATCCGTGTCCATCGAGAAGCATGTCGACGCCAAGACGCCGCCGGTGTTCGTGTGGCATACCGTTCCCGACGACTGCGTACCGTATGAGAACACGCTTATGCTCATCAATGCCTGCAAGCAGGCCGGCGTCAGTGTCGAGGCGCACCTGTTCCCCAGCGGCGGCCATGGCCTGTCGCTCGGTACCGCCGAAACGGCATGGCAGGGTGTCCACGGCATCGAGGAATGCGTGCAGGTGTGGCCGCAGTTGGCTGCCGCGTGGATGCGTAGGACGTTCGCCAAATAGGCTCATAGCGAGCGGCACAGCGTGAGGGTCCCGGCCAATAGGCCGGGACCCTCACGTTTCAGGTGGCTTTTGCCTCGAATGATACCGGGCTATTTCTCGCGGCTCGCATACTCCTTTTCGATTGCCTGACGCGCCTTGAACATATCCTTGGTGTTCTTCATGTCGACGTCATAGACCTTCTTGTAACCGAGACCGTCAACCTCTTTCTGCATCTTGCTCCAGATGGAGTTGAACTCGTCATCGCTCTTGGAGAACACTGCCTGCCAGCAGGCGTTCACCACGGCGGTCTTCAGCTGTCCACGGGTGGTGGAGATCACGGAGTCTTCATCCGGAGTGGTGTACGAGGCGCCCGGAATGACCGCGAGTTTGCCACTCTGCTCCAGATACTCCATGGTCGTGCGCGCACCGCCCATATGCTCTTGCCAATCTTTGTCGAGTGCGGTATCACGCTAGGCGAGTTCGGAATCCCACATCTGATAGTTGTACGGCGCGCTGGTTCTCGGATCGATGTCCTTGTTGAGCACGGTGGAGACGTTCAACTGGGATGCGCCGTCGGAGTAACCGCCACCGCCGTACTCCTCCGGAACGTTGACGCTTTCGCCGCCCATGGCCTTGACACCGAAATCGGTAAGTACCGGTTTGCCGTCCTTGATGTCCCAGGTCAGACCCTTTAACCCGGCAGCGCCATTGGTCTGGGAACCCGCAGCTTGGATACCCTCAGGCGAGTAAAGCCAATCAATGAATTTGACCAGACGTTCCTTGTTCTTGGCTTTTTCTCCGACGCCGATGAACGTGGTGGTGCCGTTCGGCTGGGCACCCTTGGATGCGATCTTCATGTCATCGATGCTCAGCATCATGAAACCCTTACCGTCCTTCTTATGGGCGTCCGTATTATAGGCCGCTTGGCCGAGCCAAGGCCAGAAGGAGAACAGGATCTTGCCTTCCTTGTACTTGGAATACATGGTGTCGTAGTTCTGCGTGGTGGATTCCGGATCAACCAGGCCCATCTGCTCGGCCTTGTTATAGAACTTCAGCGCACGCACGTAAACGCCATTCTCGTCGATCAGCGATTGAGCATCCGTACCGTCGGCATTGCTCATCACGTAACCGGTCCCTTCGGCATAGCCATAGAACGCCGGAAGCTGGAAGCCATTCTGCATGGCCTGATCGTCCCAATCCTTGAACAGACTCAGCGCGTAGACGTCATCGCTGCCGGTCTCTTCGCGCGCCTTGTCCTGCATCTGCTTGAGGACGGAGATATCCTTCGGAATGTCATAACCACGCGATTGCAAGGCCGACTTGAGATTCGACATCGCGATTAATCCAACTTGCCCGAGCACCGCAGTTATCCGCGGATCCGAAGCAAAGGCCCTTTCAACCACACATTCCATCTCATCAGCGTCACCGGTATCGATTACATCGCACGTCAGCCGCATACCGGCCTTCTCAGCACAGATCCGCACCGAATCACGCGTACGGATCAGAAAGTTCACGCCCTGCTCGTATGCATGGGAGTTCGCACCGAGAAACAGTACATGACGATGCCCGGCCTTCATCAGTTTTTGTACCGCCATCTCCCCCATCTGCTCGAAATCCAAATCCACCGCATAGACTCCATCCAAATCGTCAGGGCATCCAATCGATGCGACTGGCACCCGGGATGTCTTCGCCGCGCGGGCACGCGGGTCGCTCATAGCAACATCCAACAGCAGTACTCCATCCACCAAACCGGAGTCGGACATGCGCACCAAATCCTCATTTTCATCCTCACCCATCAGCAACAACACGTCATAGCCATAATGGCGCAGGCGACGGGCCACCCCGAAAAAGAACGGCGACCAATCGCCATATGCCGTCTCGTCACTCATCGGAGAACTCAGCGCGACGAGCCGCGTTCTTTCCCCTCGCAGCATGCGGGCACCGGCATTGGGAAAATAGTTCAGCTCGCGGGCGGCCTGCATCACCTTGATCTTGGTTTCATTCCGCACCGAACGCTTGCCACTCATCACATACGAAACCGTACTGATGGAGACCCCCGCGCGCACCGCAACATCTTTGATTCCCGCCATCAACACCCCTTATCACGAGATGGTCATCATCCATGATGCCGTAAGCATACTGTCCTACAAAATTTGTAGTCTTGTCTTGCGTAGATTTTCAAGTATTTCGACGGATTTCGGATATAATCAAAAGAATTGACGAATGCGTCATCCGGCAATCTTCGCGCCATTTTGCAAAGGAGGAGGGGCAATGAGCGTTGCAGCGTGGTCTCAGTTTTTGGAAGCCCAATCCGGCTCTGGCCCGGACACCTCCAGCACCAGCATCACCGCACGTGACACCACGTCAAAGAAAACCTTTGAAAAACGCAAGCGCATGAGTCAGGAAGAGCGGCATCTGCAGATTCTGCAGGCCGCAGCCAAGATCATCGCCATCAAAGGGTTCTGGGGCATGTCGCTGCAGGATATCTCAGACGAGCTCGGCATCACCGAAGCCGCACTCTACCACTACATCTCCTCGAAAGACGATCTGCTCAACATGGTGCTTTCCGAAGGCTATGACACTCCGGATGCAGATGAATACAATGCCGTGACCGCTGCGGTAATCGACGCTGACGGACATCGCGTCTACTATTATCCCCGATATTGCCTGAACATCGTTCGCTATAACCTGCAGCGTCCGGAAATGGTGCAACTCTATTCCGTACTCAACGGTGAGGCGCTCAGCCCGGAACACCCGGCACACAGCTTCTTCATCGGCCGCCATATGCGCAACTGGGAAATGATCTGCTCCATGAATTGGATACTGCCGGAGTACGTCGACGAGGAGCGCTTCTACGACCTGTACACGCTTGCCATGAGCGCGATGGACGGTCTGCAGTACCGCTGGCTGGGCGACGATTCAATGAACCTGCTTGAGCAGTGGATTTCGATTTCCGACATCATCTTCCCGCCGAGCGAATGGGCCGGATACACCGATCCGAGCGAATACGAGAGCGCCAGCACAGGTTGCCTGCTACCGAAGACGCTTTCGGCACGGCAGTAGGCAACCTGCATATTCGGGCTGTTCACAGTCAACTTCCACATGGGGCCATCGGGCCGGTGGTCCCACAGCAGTCCGGATGGATTCCGCGCATATCAGAACACGTTGCATCTCATATACGCTACCCACTGAAACCGATACGGGATGTCCCGCAGAATCAGTCCTGTGGGTAGGAATCGTCGAAGAAGCGGCGTTCCAGATGCACGATGGTGCGGAATACCTCGGCTTCCGGACCGTCGATGGAGCAGTATTCGTTGACCAGCGCGATGAGATCGCCGACCCATTTGCGGAAATGCGCGCCTTCGTGCAGGTCGACCCATCCCTTGTGTGCCGGGACCTGTTGCACGACCCCAGCGTCGACCGTGCGCTTGGCCCATGCGAGATACAGCCATTCCATGCAGCAGATCGCGGTGATCAGTTCCGGCCAGCTCTTATCGGACAACGTATCGAGGTACGCACCGTAATCTCTGTTCGCCTGGGTCTGTTCGGTGTCGTCATACTCCTGCTGGCTGACGTGGTAGGCCTCGAGGAAATGCTGGAAATACGTGGCCTCGTTGTCCGCGAACCATTGCGACTGGGCGGCGAGCATGTCCTTGGTTTCCTGACGCGGAGCCAACTTGATGAGCCGGGCCATCATGCCGTTGTTGTAGAACTTGAAATCCTGAATCAAATATGATTTCAATATCTCTTCCGGCAGGGTGTCATCCAACAGCTCGTTGACGAAACGCGAGTTGATGGCTTCTCGCCAATCCTCGGTATTCAGCATGTACATCCGGTCGGCGACGGAGTCCGACTCCGCGCCCAACCAAGCGTAGTCGCCGTGCGCCGGCTCCAGCGCTTCGGGTACGTGAATGGTCATGATTTTCCTTTCCTTAGTGATGCCGCCGACGGATGCACCGCCTACGACATGCATAAAGGCACGGGAAACAAGAGAGACGTCCGTGCGCCGGCATTACCCGGTATACGTTCAAACGGTCGAAGCGGATGCTTCCTCTCAGCCTTGCGGCCCCCGTGTCTGTGCCCGATAATACACGGGCATATGCGCCCTTATGCCGGAATTTCACATACCGGCCAGCAGAATCCATCGCGATCATGCGAACGGGAATGATCAACCTTACGTTGAAAACCGAGATGGTGCCATCCCCGGTACCCCCCAGTAGGGAGCCCAAGAAAACGGCACCACCTCGAAATCAATCCACCTCTGTACACGCTACGGACGTATCACGCCGCAACCCAAGAAAATCAGTACAGCTCCTTGAAGATCTTGAGCACGCGATCGTAATCGAGCGGCACGAAGCAGTTCTTCATGAGTCGCTCCTGCGTCTTGATCACGCGATCGGCGAATTCCGGCAGATCCTGTTCGGTCACACCGTACTCATGCAGCGCCTTCTTCGGCAACAGCTTGTTGATAAGCGTCTCCAGCGCGTCATACACATCGGCCACGTCACAGCCGAGAATGTCGGCGATGAACTGGTTCATCTTAAGGATCTCGCCTTCCGGCTTGATCTCCATATAGTTGCGTAGCACGCCGGTGAACATGGCGTAGTTGGATTCGCCGTGGGGCACATGATATTTTCCGCCCAGCTGATAGCTCAGCGCATGCACGGCAGCGCACCCGCCGGTATCGAAGCTGATGCCCGCATAGTCGGAGGCGATCAGGAAGTCGCGCATCAGTTCGTTGCGCTTGATGCGGCGCTCCGGCGAACCGGCGGGACCGGCTTCGGCAACGGCCTTGTAGCCGGAGATGATCATCTTCATGGCCTCATAGCCGAACATGCGCGTGTATGGCGTGGAGTTCGGCGAAAGCGTGGATTCCACGGAGTGCACGAGCGCGTCGAGCGAGCTGGTGGCGAACACGTGATCGGGCAGTCCGTAGAGCAGCTCCGGCACGAGCACGGCATCGTCGGCGAACATCTCAGGGCCTGCGATTCCGGCCTTGCAACCTAGGCGCGTACGATTGATGGCCGCGATTTCGGTGACCTCCGAACCGGTGCCGCAAGTGGTCGGCACGAGCACGAGGCGTACGGAGCGCTTGAAGTCGGGCAGATGGTCGATCACGTCGTCGATGGAGGCACCGCCGGCCACCGCCACGACCTTCGACATGTCCATGACGGCACCGCCGCCGACTGCCACGATGCGGTCATAGTCGAATTTGCCCGCATCCGCGATGAATTCGTCGATCATCACATCGGTCGGCTCCTGCGCGCCGTACTTGTCGACAAGAATCACGTTCGCACCGTTTGCATACGGTTCCAGGAACTGCTTGTAGATCACTTCGATGCTGACCAGCAGGTCCTTCGGTCCGAGTTCGAACGATGCGAAGAATTCCTTGACCGTATCGTAGGTGTAGATGTTGTCGGGTCCGACCGTCAACAGTTTCATGATGCGTCCTTTCCAAAACGTTGGCTGCAACCGCGCCCATTCCGGCGATTGCAGCCAACTCTATGCCTGTTTGCTTGAGGGTTCGTTATCGGCGATTTCGCTCGCCCGCAACGATTGCGTACTTACTTGGCGCTTTCCTCGACGATGATCTCCTTGAGTACCGCCAGCGCTTCGTTCAGCTCGTCATCGGTGATGACCAGCGGCGGCAGCAAGCGGATTACGTTGCCGTTGATGCCGCAGGTCAGCATGATCAGACCTTCTTGGATGGTGCGCTTGGCGATGCGGCCGACCAGCTCCTTATTCGGCTCCATGGTGCCCGGCTTGACGAATTCGACACCGATCATGGCGCCGCGGCCGCGTACTTCGGCCACCGCCGGCACTTCATCGACCAGCGGACCGAGTACGGATTCGACGACCTCACCGATATGTGCGGCCTTTGCCGGCAGATCCCGCTCCTCCATAATGCCGATTGCAGCGAGCGCGGCGGCACAGGAGACCGGGTTGCCACCGTAGGTGCCGCCGATGCCGCCAGGCTGCACGGCGTCCATGATTTCGGCGCGACCAGTCACGGCCGCAATCGGCATGCCGCCGCCGAGTGCCTTGGCGGTGGTGATCAGGTCAGGAACGACGCCGTCGTACTCGCAGGCGAACCATTTGCCGGAGCGGCAGAAGCCTGCCTGAATCTCGTCGGAGATGTACAGCACGTCATGCGCGTGAGCCCATTCGGCCAATCCGGACAGGAAGCCTTCGGCCGGCACGATGAAGCCGCCTTCGCCCTGAATCGGTTCGGCGATCACGGCGGCCACGTTGGCGGAGCCGACCAGCAGCTCGATCTTGGCGGCGGCGGCCTTCGCGGCGGCCGCACCGTCCGCACCGAAGTCGTCGCGCAACGGATAGGAGAACGGTACGCGGAAGACGTCGGGGGCGAACGCACCGAAGCCCTGCTTGTACGGCATGGACTTGGTGGTCATGGCCATGGTCAGGTTGGTGCGGCCGTGGAACGCGTTCTCCATCACTACGATGGCGGAGCGGCCGGTGTACTTGCGGGCGATCTTGATGGCGTTCTCAACGGCTTCGGCGCCGGAGTTGACCAGTACGCTCTTCTTGGCAAAGTCGCCCGGAGTGTGTTCGTCGAGCTTCTTGCACACCTCGATGTAGTTGGCGTACGGGGTGGTTGCGAAGTTGGTGTGGGTGAGCTTAGCCACTTCCTCCTGCACGGCCGCGACGACTTCCGGCGCGCAATTGCCGACACCGGTCACGGCGATGCCGGAGGCAAGGTCGATGAAGCGGTTGCCGTCCACGTCGGTGATGGTGGAGCCGCTTGCGGTCTCGGCGAACACCGGCATGCCCTGGCCGACGCCGGCGCTGACATAGCGGGTATGTTCGGCCTTGAGGGCTTCGGACTTCGGGCCCGGAATGGCGGTGACGATCTTGCGTGCTACCTGTGGGACTGACATGATGGCTTCCTTTCGATCCGTTCCTCATCACTGTTGGTTGTCACGTTAGAAAGTTTGCCCATAATTTGTTATAGACGAGTTGTCGAAAATATCGTCAAAATATAGACGAATCCGTTATGATTCGCTGTCGGACAGCTAATCTGAAGCCATGGCGATTACCGTATGCAATCTGCTTGAGCAACGCTCCCTCAACCTACGACTGGCTGTGGAAGGTTCCGGCGCGACGCTGGACTCCCCCATCTCATGGGTGCAGGTATCCGAATCAGCCGATCCAACCACATATCTGGAGGGCGGCGAGCTGTTACTGACCACTGGTCTGGTAATGCCGGATGGCACGCCCGACGCGGCTCATCGAGAATATGCCTCCCGTCTTGCGGAGATTGGCGCACGTGGAGTCGGATTCGGTTTGGGCATCCAGCATGAACATGTGCCGCAATGGCTCATCTATCAATGCGAAGCGGTCGGCCTGCCCTTGTTTACAGTGCCATTGGCGACACCGTTCATCGCCATCTCCAAAACTATCGCGCGCGGCATCTCCGATGATACGCATCGCAACGTGGAACGAATGTACCGCAATCAGCAACGGCTGCTCCGTAGCGTGCATTCGCTCGATCCGGTGAGCACGATCATCTCGCGTCTGGCCGAACTGATCGGCGGCTGGACCGCACTGCTCAATCCGGCGGGCGGCATCATCGAATCTTCCCATCACACGCTGCCGGTCGACATGGACTCCTTAAGCGACGTGCTCGCGTTCAGCGTACTCGGCGAGGCGAAGTTCACGGTGGCGAAAGGCTACGACATTGCGATTTTTCATGTGGCCTCTCCCAACCGACAGACACTGGGCTATCTGGTCGCGGGTCGTAAAGGCGAGCGCGGCGCCATCGACCATCCGTTGGTGGCGGAAGCCGCTTCACTGTTGTCTTTGGCCGTGAACAGCGAAGCGGCATCCAATCGTGCGCTCACGCACCTGCGCTCCAGCATGACCAGGCTGTGCCTGGAAGGCGAATCGCAATCGGTGCGCCGTTTCGCGGACGACGTATGGAACGGGCTGCCGGTGCAACCGTTGGTCGTATTGCGCATTATCGGACAGCAGGATGCGTTGGAGGATGCCGGCCGACTGTTCGAGCCGTTCCGACGTACGGTGGCGAAGAACGACAATCGTGTGGTGTTCGGCATCGTGGACGGCGATATGTGGGCGATCGTGTCGCAATCGAATGCGGCGATGTGGACGCAGCAGCTGACCCGTACGGGTCGACTGACCGTGGGCCAATCCTCAGGTGTGACCTGGATCGATATGCCTCGTGCGCGACATGAGGCATATCAGGCGGGCGCGGAGGCACTGACCAGCGGCAAGGCGCTGGTACAGTACGGCAACGGCGAGGGCGGTGCGACGCTGGAAGGCGTGGTGGAACCGTCGCTGATGCGTGCGTTCGCGGATCTCAAACTCGCGCCGATCGCGAATCTCACGTTCGACCTATCAACCGGACCGCACACCAAGGCGGGAACGGCACGAACGACGGAAGCCGCACCGGCAACGCAATCGTCAAGCGACAAAATGGATTCAGGCACGCAGGTACGTGCCATCGACGTGCTGTGGGCATGGCTGCAAAGCCGCGGCAGGACCGAAGAGGCCGCGCGGATGGCCGGCATGCATCGGCATACGCTGACCAAATATCTGGGAGTCATCGGCAAGGAGCTGGGTGTCGATCTGAACGATCCGGGCACTACCGCGGAACTGTGGTACGCATGCCGGTTCTCACAGTTTGGCGGCACGCTGAAGTGACATTCGGAGCACAACGGCGTTGCACGGCGGCAATCAGCGAATCGGCACTTTCTCCAAGCCATCGACTTCGGTTTCGAAGGCGTAGTAGGCGCCGATCAGGCCGGCATTGTTGGTGTGGCGGCAACGCTTCACGGACGTGCGGAACGAATCCCATGCTGGAATCTTGTCAAGTGCCGCATTGACCAACGGCAACAGCTGCTGCTCACGGCAGACGCCTCCGCCCAACAGCACGCATTCGGGATCGGTGACCGCGGTAATGTTGAACACGGCAATGGCAAGATAGTCGATCCATTGATCCACGATTTTGCGCACATGCGGGTCATCCAGCTTGTGGAACAACGTCGCCGGCACGATGGACCCGGAAGGCAAGTCCAATTCCTCCGCATAGCTTTCGGCCAGCACGATGGTGGACAGATAGTTTTGCAGGGTCTGAAACCCTCCGTTTTCATAATTCGGAATCATCATACCGAGCTCGCCGGCGCGCCAATCCTTGCCGCGTCGAATCTTGCCGTCAAGGAACAGGGCGCCGCCGACGCCGGAATCGATGGTGATCAGCGCGAAATCATCCAGCTTGACGGCGTTGCCACTGAGTTTCTCCGCCATCGCAGCACAATTCGCATCGTTTTCCATCCATGTCGGCACCGGATTATCGAGATATTTCTGCAGCTCTTTGCCGATTTCATGCTTATACAGCATGCCAAGCGCGCCAGCGGTGACGGCCAGCTGCCTGTCGATATCGATGAATCCGGGCATGCTCATGGCGATGCCGTCGAGCGGGAAACGTTGGTTGTTGGCGATGTGCGCGAGTGCCCGATAGAAGGATTCCGCACTGTCCACCGGCGTCGCGATAGTGCCGGGGATGCCCATACGGCCGTCTTCGAAGACCACATAACGGGTGAAGAACGTGCCGATTTCGAATGCCAGAATATGCTTCTTCGCCGTCATTTCGTCATCTAACCCGTCTATATTCGCCCGATGGTGCTTCTTCATTGTAGAACCATCCCCGACACTCGCGCACACCCACCTATAGTTTGATGACGTTGACGCCGTACGGCCTGAGTTCGATCAAATCGTCGATGCGGCCGCCCAACAGCAGCTCCTCACCGCCGTTGAGTTCGCTGACGCACAGGCGCTTGTCGGTGTTGCCGTTGTTGATGAGGAACGCATAGCGTGTACCGTCATCGGCGTAGCGCACCGACAGACTCACATCTTCCGGGGTGTCGATTGGTCCCAAGCCCAATTCGCTCACGATTGATGCCATGAAGGCGTTCATGCCGGTTTCGTCGAGCGGAGTGCCGACGAAGTAGGCCTTGCCGGAGCCGAAATCGTTGACGGTGAGCGCAGAATGGCCTGCGTAGAATTCGCTGCCACCATAGGTGGCGAGCCGGCGTGCACCTTCGCGATGGATGATGCTGGCCACGATCTCGCCTGTGGCATCGACCATGTCGCCGTGCACTTCGATGGTTTCGTTCGGTGCGAGTGCGTCGATTTCCTCGACCCACACGCCCATGAGCCTGCGTAGCTTGCCAGGATATCCTCCTGGTACCACGAGATCATGCTCGTCATGCAGACCCGCCATATAGCCGGTCACGAAGATACCGCCGTCGGACACGTAATGTTCCAACGTTTCGGCAACGCCCGGCAGCACGGTGATGAGTGCCGGCGCGATGACCAGATCGTACTTCTTGAGCTCATCGAGCGGCGTAGTGCTTTCGATCATGTCGACGGGCACGTTGCGGCGCCACAGCGCACGGTAAAAACGATGCACCTCGTTCGGATACGAGAAGCCGGCAGTCGGGCCGACGCAGCCTTCGAGCGACCAATAGCTCTGCCAATCGAACATGATGGCGACTTTCGCGCGAATCTCGGAACCCATGATCCGCTTGCCGATGCGCGCCAGTTCGTCGCCGAGCGCCGCAGTCTCCTTGAACACGCGGGAATCTTCGATGCCATCGTGCGCGATGACCGCGCCATGGAAGCGTTCGCAGCCGCCGATGGACTGCTTCATCTGGAAGAACTGCACGGTGTCGGCACCATGCGCCACGGCCTGCCAGCTGAGTTTTCGCACTTCACCGGGGCGCTTGACCTTGCAGAACGGGAACCAGTTCTGCTGGTTCGGAGTCTGCTCCATGAGCATGAACGGCTTGTTGCCGCCGATGCCGCGCATGAGGTCGTGGCACATGGCGGTGAAGCTCGACGGAGTGTCCATGCCCGGGTAGTTGTCCCAGCTGACCACGTCCATCTCCTTGGCCCATTCAAAGTAGTCGAGATCCTTGAACGTGCCCATGAGGTTGGTGGTGATCGGCGTGACGGCATCGTATTCACGAATCGCGTCACGTTCGTTCTTGTAGCATGCGAGCTGCGCCTGGCTTTGGAAGCGACGATAGTCCATCTGCAGGCCGGAGACCACGCATTTGGCGTCGCCGATGCCATCGCCATAGCTGACGGGTGGCACCACGTCGGCCCATTCGGTGATGGTGTGGCTCCAGAAGTTGGCGCACCACGCCTGGTTGAGCGCTTCGACGGTGCCATACTTGGCCTTGAGCCATGCGCGGAAGGATTCCGCACACTGGTCGCAATAGCACAGGCCGCCGCCTCCGCCGTATTCGTTGCACACATGCCAGTTCACCAGACCCGGAGTGCCGGTGTAGCGTTCGGCCACATGTGCGGCGAGCGCGCGGGACGCTTCGCGGAAGTACGGCGAGGTCGGGCAGAAGTTGTGTCGGCCTCCGAACACGTGGCGAGTGCCGTTCTGTTCGGTGCGGATTATTTCAGGGTGCAGGCGCACCATCCAGCCGGGCAGGGCCGCGGTGCCGGTGGCCATCACGATGTTGAAATCGTGTTTGACGAGCAGCGCAACGATCTTGTCGAGCATGGTGAAGTCGTAGCGGTCTTCGGCCGGCTGCAGCAGCGCCCACGAGAACACGTTGATGGTGACTTCGTTGATATGGGCGTCTTCGAGCATTTCGATGTCATGCTCCCAAGTCTCCTCCGGCCACTGTTCCGGATTCCAATCACCGCCGAACAGGAAGTGGTCATAAATCGGCTTCATCTGGTTCTCCTTCTTCAGACTGAATCTTGTATGTGTTCACTTGGCAACAGCTGCCGTTACTCATCGGCGACGCCACTGCCTGCCTGATAGTGCACTTCGTTGAAATCGACGACGCCGTCACCATGCGCATAGACGCCAAGCAGGATTCCGGTGAATCCTCCGGCGTTGGTGAAGCTCAGCACTTTGCCGGGAGCATTGCCGAGCGTGGTTTCGTCGGAAGCGGTGCCGACGGCGAAAGTGTAGCCGTAATCGTCACCTCGGACGATCAGTCGTACCGGTCCGCCCGCTGGCACATGCACACCACCGACCCGTGATATCAGACCCGCATTGTGTACGGTTGCATCGATCGCGACGGTATCGGCTTCGGCGGCATGCACTGCGATGGTCATATAGTGGTTGGCATTCGCGTAAATCGCGATGCCGGCCGTTCCGGAGACAAGTTGCGTCGGATCGGCGATGGTCGCCGTGAACGCACAACGGAAATCGGTCTGCCGTGTGCCGATCATCGGCGCTCCCACCTCCAAACCGAAATCCTGCCGCGCGGCCGTGACGGTGATATGCGAGCCCGCATCGTTCATCGTAAAGCGATGCGCCTTGTCGATGCTCGGTGTGATCCATGCGATCTCATGCTCCAGGGCCTCGCCGCAACCGTCGAGAGGGCAATCGTAGGACTGGTCGGCAAGATCGGGCCAACCGTCCTTCCACGTGAACCACACTCCATACGGCTCACGGCCAAGCCAACCTTGGGCAGGATACTCGTCGTTGTTGCGCGTGCCATGGAACACCATCAAGGTTCGATCGGCATCGAAATGGGCGCAATCGCAGTGGCCGATGGCCTGCAGGGTCAAATGTGTGCTGCGGTTGGTGATCAGCGGATTGCCCGGATACATCTCGTACGGCCCAGCCGGACTGGACGAGCGGGCGATGTTCTCCATGTGCCCGGATTCCGTGCCGCCTTCGGCCCACATAAGATAGTATGTGCCACCGCGCTTGTACATGTGCGGGCCTTCCGGATTCGATCCGGTGATGCCCCCGCAGATGCGCTGACGTTTGGTCAGCACGGTTCCTGTGGCGACATCGATGCGTGACAGATAGATTCCCGCGGGTTCGCGTTCACCGTCGTCATCCGGCTCGGAACCTTCGTTGCCGCAGATGTAGACCGAACCGTCGTCATCAAAGAACAGACTGGGATCGATGCCCGGCCATCCCTCCACCCAGATCGGATCGGACCATCCGTTATGCGGATCGTCGGTGGTGAGGATCATGTTGCCTTTGTTGACGTTGGTGACGATCAGATAGTATCGGCCGTCATGGTAGCGCAACGTCGGCGCGTAGATGCCTTGGCTGTTGCCCATGGATTCATAGGGGAACTGGGACTCTCTGTCCATTGCGTTGCCGATACGCCGCCAATGCTCGCCGTCGGCGCTTTCGAACACGGGCAGTCCCGGAAAGAATTCGAAGGAACTGTTGACCATGTAATACGTACCCTGAGGGGTTTCGCAGATGGTCGGATCCGGATGGAAACCTGACGCGATACGCTTGGCTTCGGTTACGTTGAAAAGGGTCATTGCAAGGAACTTTCTTCGTTATGGGTTGTGTTATTGTGCCACCGACATGGTGCGCGCCTCTTGGTAGATGGCTTCGACCTCGGGGTCAAAGAAACGGCCGGTTTCGCGGTTGAGGAAGCACATTTCCTTGGTGGAGGTGTCCCATAGGATCGGGCAGGAGCCATTGGTCAGCGCGCAGCGGATGACGGTACGCAGCCACTTGATGTTGCTGTCGTGATCCTTATGGTCGACGGGTTCGGTCAGAAGACCGTACTCGCCGATGATCACGGGAATGCCGTTGTCGATGAAACGTGCCTTCTGTTTGGCGAAGTCGGCTTCGACCGCGGCCACTTCCTCGTCGCTGCCCCACACGTCGACCGGCGTACACCAGTCGCTGTCATGTTCGGCGAGCACGAATTCGGCGGGCGAGTAGTAGTGGATCGACACGATCAGGTGATCGTCGACCGTGTCTTCCGGCAGTCGGAAACGTTCGTCGCAGGTCAGTGCGGTGTCGGTGTTGTAACCGGGGATCAGGAGGAATCGGTCGGCATTGTTGCCGCCGGAGGCGCGCACGATATCGACGAACAGTTGATTCAGCCGGTTGAGCAGTTCGTAGGCGGTGTCCTGATGGGCAGCGTGCGGGAAGCAGATCTCATTGCCGCCTTCGAAAATCAGATGATGATCGTAATCACGGAATCGTTCCGCAATCTGATGCCATAGTGCGGAGAAGCGCGAGCAGACACCCGGATAGTCCTCGCTGGCGGTACGGATCCATCCGAACGGGCCGTTGCCGCCGTCGTGATGCACGTCGACGATCACGTTCAATCCGGCCTCGTAACTCCAGTCGACGGCTTCCTGCACGGCAGCCATCCATACCGGATCGACGTTGCCGGTGTATGGGTCCTGCCAATCCTTCCACGTGACGGGAATGCGGATGGTGTCGAAACCCGCTTCCTTGACGAAGAAGGCGCAGTCGCGGGTGAACGGCTTGTTGAACCACAGTCGCTGCTGGTCTTCGGGCGTCCACACTCCCCCGGTGGTGATTGTCTTGTTGCGTTCGTCGTTCAGCGGAACCGGGTCGAAGGTGTTGCCCAGATTCCAGCCAAGTCCGAGGCCGCGCACAAACTCAAGTGCCGTGGTCATTCGTATTCCTCTCTGGTACTGCTGACGCTCTCGTCGGGTGGAAGACCTTGGTGGGTCTTCCACCCGACGAGAGTCATATGGATTCGGTTATGTTGCCTACTTCAATGCCACCGTTTCGCCGGCAATATTGAAGTTGACGTCGAGCGTTTGGCCGTCTTGGAACGTGATCGTGAAGGTCACGTCGCCGTCGGTCACTGAACCGTCGTCGAAGAAGGCCGGCAGCACGGTCAGCGTACCGCTTGCACGGTCGGCGGAATCGTAGTGCACGCTGAACGATCCACTGTTCTGCAGGTACTGCCACCAGCCGGAGTTCGGTCCGACGCGATTACCGTTTTCGGTCGCGGTGATGTTTTTCAGCTCGGCACCGTTGAAGGCCATCGGAATCGTCAGACCTTCACTCTTGGTGCCGGTCACGGTTCCGGTGGCGTTCACGGCCGGAGTACCGGAATGCACTACGTACTCGTGCCAGTCGGCACCTGCGGAGAACTTCAGCGTCAGGTCGGCGATGATGCCGTAACCACCCTTGGCCTCGTACATCTTGGCTAGATAGCTCTGCTTGAGCGTGATTGTGGCGCTGGCTTCATCGTAGGTGTAGTCGGAGCCTTCAGTCAGTCCCTCGATGCCCTTGAATTCGTTGCCGTTCAAGGTCAGCGGCAACTTGACGTCGCCGGTCGGATCCTCTTCGAGATACAAGGTGTCCAGTCCGGTTGCATAGGAAGAACGGCCGTTGATGCTCGCTTCGAGCATCTTGCCGGCAAGGGGCTTCTTCCACTGGTAGCTGGTGCGGTCGATGCCCGAACCGTTATCCCAGAACATATAGGAGAAGCCGTTCTCGTTGGCCATTGTGCCCATGTACTCGTAGTATTTGAGCTCCTCGCCCGCCTGTAGCGCGCCGTCGGAGGAAGAATCATAGGCCAGCAGACCGTATTCGCCGATTACCAGACCGATGCCGTTCTCGGTGAAGTACTGATTCATGCGGTCGGCGAAGGAATCGATGACGTTGCGCGGGGTGCGCTCGTCGCCGTAGATGGATTCGTCAAAACCAGTGCGACCGAGATTGGCGCTGTACACCCATTCGCTGTAGTAGTGCACGGTGGCGATGACGTTCGCATCGTTCTTGAGATCCTTGTGGATGAAGTCGACCGTCGCCTGCAGTTTGGCGGTGTCGTCATGTGCGGTGCTGAGTGTCGGAATTACGATCATGCGTTGTTCGTTGCCTGCGGTGGCGCGGATGATGTCGTATGCCGCCTTGCTGACGGCATTGAGCTTGGCTTGCGCGTCGCCATCCGCGAACTGCGGTTCGTTGATGGTCTCGAAGCATACGGACAGTGGTTCATCGGCGAAGTAGGAGGCGACCTGTTTCCAATAGTCGTTGAACTCTTGGTATTCGGCGGCGGAGGTGTCGCCGTTCCAGTTCTTCAGCCAGATCCAGGAATCGTGATGGATGTTGATCATCACGTACAGGCCTTCATCCACGGCCCAATCCACGACTTCCTTGTATCGCTTCAGCCAATCCGCGTTGATGACGTAACGGTATTCGCCGTCCTTCGCATCCTTGTTTTCGCTGGAACGATGGTAGACGGTCATCGGAATTCGAATGCTCGTGTAGCCTTTCTCCTTGACGGAATGGATGAGCTCGCGGGTCACCTTCGGATTGCCCCAGGCCTCTTCGCCCTTGTCTTCGGCACTCAGATCGGTGTTGACGCCATCGAAGGAATTGCCCAGATTCCAGCCGGCGCCCATGGCCTTGGCATATTCGGTGGAAGACAACGTGGCAACTTGCTCGTAGGTAATGGTCACGTCGGAGGCAAGCTGATATTCCTTACCGTTCACGGCAATCGCCGAGGTGACGCCTTGGACTGTGGCGGTGTGCTGCGCAGCGGATGCCTGCCGTTGCGGAACGGCGTACATGCAGCCTGCAATCATGGCGACGGTTCCCAGCACGGCAATCGTACGGCGTACGGCAAGATGGCCGTTCTCCCACTTGCAGGAGATGCCGACACCTGCAAGACCCACCGCAATCAGTGCGACTGCGAATACCGCGGAGCCGGTGCTGCCAAGGATTCCGGCACTTTTCTTAACGGCCTTGTTGTCGGTTGTTTTGCGCTGCGTATCCGTCGATACGGTTGCGGCGGTGTTGTCTGTGATCTGCTCCTTGGTTTTGCCGGAAGTGGACCCCTCCTTGATGTGGATGGTCAGAGCCTTACCGTCCTGCTGCGCGACCGCGGATGCGCCGGATTGCAGTCCGCTCACCTGCCATGCGTAGCTGGCTGCGGCGCCATCCGCGAGAATCTCTTGCGGCACGGTGGTGACACCGGTTGCCTTGACGATGGTTTCACTACCGTTGTTGGTGATGGTCAGCCGGTATTCGCCGGCGGCAACCCGTTCGGCGTTGATGGTCACCGCGGCATGCTGCTCGGCGGCCAAAGCGGGTGTCGTCATGCCAGCCATCATGAGAAGCACGGCGAACATTGCCGTGACCACGGTCAGCAGCGCACCCATGCGCCGCTGGCGGCCGTTCCTTCCCATGACTTGCGGCACAACTTCGTGCCTCGTATGCAACAACACTATTTTCCCTTTCTGATAGGCACCGGCCAGCCACCGCCCTACAAACACCGGAGCACAGGCCTCTTCGACAGCTGGTTGGTACACTTTCATCGACACTGTTGTGTCAACGTGGGTTGGATGGCGAGGAGTTCGTAGGCCACGCATCCAACACAATGCATCAAGAGCGTGCGGACACACCTTTTGTCCGCACGCTCTTGTCATTCATTTACAGCATGCACGGCGTATACGATCACACGTGCAACGGATCGGTGCCCGGACGTGCCAACACCGGCAGGGTATGGTAGTCGTACTGCTCGGTGTACCACTTGCCCGGCTCGTATGCGGTGTCGGTGATGATGTTGGCCCACGCCTGGCCGGTGCCGTCGTCCGGCACGTAGAAGCGGGCCACGCCATCCTCGCGGAACACCGGGGCGACCAGCAGGTCGTCGCCCAGCATGTACTGGGTGTCGATATCCTCGCAGGTCGGGTCATCCGGGAATTCGAGCACCATGGCACGCATCATCGGAACGCCGGTCTCGTGCGTCTCCTGAGCCATCTTGAGCAGATACGGCTTGAGCTGCAGCTTGAGCTCGGTGAACTCGCGGGCCACGTCGACGGCCTCGTCACCATACAGCCACGGCACCTTGTAGGCGGTGGAGCCGTGGTAACGGGAGTGGGAGCTGAGCAGGCCGAACTGCGTCCAACGCTTGTACAGGTCCGGGCTCGCCTGGTCCTCGAAACCGGCGATATCGTGGCTCCAGTAGCCGAAGCCGGACATGCCGAAGCTCAGGCCGGCACGCAGGGATTCCGCCATGGACGGGTAGTTGGAGGAGCAGTCGCCGCCCCAGTGCACCGGGAACTGCTGGCCGCCCACGGTTGCGGAGCGGGCGAACAGAATGGCCTCATCGGCGCCCTTGGTCTCGACGAGCACGTCGTAGACGGCCTTGTTGTACAGGTAGGTGTAGTAGTTGTGCATCAACTCCGGATCGGAACCGTCATAATACTTGACGCCTTCGGTCGGGATGCGCTCACCGAAATCGGTCTTGAAGCAGTCGACGCCCATGGCCACGAGCTTCTTCAGGTAGCCCTGATACCACTTGGTGGCCTCCGGGTTGGTGAAGTCGACGATGGCCATGCCGGCCTGCCACTTGTCCCACTGCCACACGGAGCCGTCTTCGTTCTTGATGAAGTAGCCGTTCTTGGCGCCTTCCTCGAACAGCGGGGACTTCTGGCCGATGTAGGAGTTGATCCACACGCAGATCTTCAGGCCGCGATCATGCAGCTTCTTGAGCAGACCTTCCGGATCCGGGAACTTGGACTTGTCCCAGTCGAAGTTGCACCATTCGAGTTCCTTCATCCAACGGCAGTCGAAGTGGAACACGGACAGCGGGATGTTGCGCTCGGCCATGCCGTCGACGAACTCAAGCACGGTCTTCTCATCATAGTCGGTGGTGAAGGAGGTGGACAGCCACAGGCCGTAGCTCCAGTCCGGAACCAGCGGGGCCTTGCCGGTCAGGTCGGTGTAGGTGTTGAGAATCGCCTTGAGATTCTCACCGCCGACCACGGAGTAGCTCATTTCCTCGCCCGGCACGGAGAACTGCACGCGGGAGACCTTCTCGGAGCCGACTTCGAAGCTGACCTTGCCCGGATTGTCGACGAACAAGCCGTACTTCCTGTTGGACAGGTAGAACGGGATGTTCTTGTAGGCCTGCTCGGTGCCGGTGCCGCCGTCCTCGTTCCAGATGTCGACGGTCTGGCCGTTCTTGATGAAGTTGGTGAAGCGTTCGCCAAGGCCGTAGATCTTCTCGCCCACACCGAGGTCGAGCTGTTCGGAGACGTGCAACTGGCCTTCCGGGTCGGTGACGAGGCCCTTGGCACGCCAGCCGGAATGCGCGATGACCTTGCCGTCGTACAGGTACTTGAAGTCGATGGTCTCACCCTTGGCGATCTCGAGTGTCAGACGGCCGGAGGTGAAGGTCCACTTGTCGTCGGTTTCGTCGATTTCGACATCCGGATCGGTTTCGTTCAGGCCGAACTTCGGGCAGTTGCTACGATCCTTCTTGAAGTTGATCAGCTTGGTGGTGATCACGTCTTCGCGAGGCGACGTCACCTCGATGGTCAGGATGCCGCCGTCGAGGGTCATGCCGGCGTTGTAGATCGGAGAACCGAACGGGCAGAACAGAGTGAGCTTCTTCGGCTCGATGTTGGCGGTGTAGATGTTTGCCGCATACTTGACGCTGAAGCCATCCTTGACGAGCCAGCCGCCGTTGAGGAACTTCATACATTGCTCCTTTGCATTAGTGGGATTCCGCTTTGGAGGATCGGTCCGCGACCCATCCTCCAAAGACGTTCGTTATTTCATTTTACTTTATTTATAAGTTTATAGATAAGTGTTATGCGACACGTCCGGAGAGACGGATATCTTCCACGGATTCTCCCACGAACACGCTTGCCTCCGGCGCCAGAGCGTAGGCTCCGGATTCGTTGGACCAGTAACGCAACGCCTTGGCGACAGGCATCGCCACGGTGACTTCGCGGAACTCCCCTGCGTCCAGCTCGACCTTGGCGAATCCTTTGAGTTCCTTGGCCGGGCGGTCCTCGCCGGTGCCTTCAAGACCGAGATACACCTGAGCGACCGCCTTACCGGCGCAATCCCCAATGTTCTCGACGGTGAAGGTGACACGGATCTCGTCGTCCATCTGACGCACGTCAAGATCGCGGAATGCAAAGTCGGTGTAGCTCAGGCCATGTCCGAACGGGAAGAGCACCGGAACCTGCCTGGTGTCGAAGTAACGGTAGCCCACATAGATGTCTTCCGCATAGTCGACGTGGCCTTCGAGCCCGAAGGTGCCGATCCTGTGCGCAGGTTCGTCGGCCAGCGCAATCGGGAAGGTCTCCGGCAGATGGCCGCTCGGATTTACGCGACCGAACAGCACCTCGGCCAGCGCGGCGCCGGATTCGCAACCCGCATACCAGTTCCACACGATGGCCTTGGCCTTGTCGGCCCACGGCATCTCGATCGGGGAGCCGGCCACGAAAGCGAGAATCGTATTCGGAGCGGCTTCGAGCAACGCTTCGATCAACTCGTCCTGACCGTACGGCAGACGCATGTCGGTGCGGTCGCGCCCTTCGAGATCATGCTCGTGGTCAAGACCGCCGATGAACAGCACCGGATCACCGGCAGCCGCGTATGCGCGCGCCTTGGCCACGGCCTCTTCGCGCAGTTCGTGTGCGTGCAGCTCGTCCTTGGCGTCGGAACCCTTGGAATTCTCGAGGCTTTCCTCCTGCCAGGACTCGTCCTGATTCACCTGCTTGGCGTCATAGCCGAGCACATACTCGATGTCGACGTTGCCGCCGAGTTCGCCGTTGAGCCCCAGCAGAGGCGAGATCTCATGCAGCGCCTTGATCACGGCCGAACCGCCGCCGTTGGAGTGAATGCGATCGGCGTTCGCGCCGATCACCAGCAGACGGGTCATGCCGCGCTCGTCAAGCGGCAACAGGTTTTCGTCATTCTTCAACAGCACGATGGATTCGCGGGCGATCTCCAATGCCTTCGCGGCATGGTCGATGGTGGCGTAACGTCCCGGCTTGCGGGTCGCACGGGCGTCGCCCAGCATGTGCAACGCATCCATGACGGCGATCACGCGTTCGACTTTCACATCGACGTCGCTTTCCTTGACCTCGCCGTTCTCGACGGCTTTCTTCAGCGGATTCGCGAAATAGTAATCATCGAAGTTCGGCGTCACCGACATCTCAACGTCCATGCCGACCTCGGCACTGGCCTTGGTGTCACGCACCGCGCTCCAATCGGAGACGACGAAGCCGTCGAAACCGTATTCACCGCGCAGAATGTCGTCAAGCAGCTGCCTGTGTTCACAGCATTTGGTGCCGTTGACGAGATTGTAGGCGCCCATGACGGAGAGCACGCCGCCATCCTGCACCGCCGCCTCGAAAGCCGGCAGGTAGATCTCGCGCAATGCCCGCTCGCTTACGGTCTCGTCAACGTCAAGCCGGTCGGTCTCCTGGCTGTTGACCGCATAGTGCTTCGCGCAAGCGGCCACGTCGGATTCCTGCACACCCTGAATGTAGGCCACGCCCTGCGTGGCGGTCAGTACCGGATCCTCGCTCATGTACTCGAAATTGCGACCGCACAGCGGGCTACGCTTGATATTGATGGACGGTCCAAGAATCACGTCCTTGCCGCGGCCGCGCGCTTCCTCGCCAAGTACCTCGCCGGTCGCGCGGGCCAGATCGGGATTCCATGTGGAAGCGACGGCGGAACCGGACGGCAGGTAGGTCACATAGTCACGGGTGTTGTACAGCGGCGCCCAGTTGTCGTTATGCAGCTCGGCCCGCACGCCCATCGGGCTGTCGTCCATCTTGAGTGATGGGATGCCCAGTCGTTCGGCGCAGCCATTCCTGAACAGGCCGGCGGCGTGCACGATGGCGATCTTTTCGTCCAACGTGAGTTTGGCGGTCAGGTCCCTGGCCTTGGTCTTGTTGGCTTCGGTGATTACGGTCATGTCTTCTTCTTTCTTCGCTCCCGTCAGCGGGAGGCTGGCTGAAAGCGGTCGCTACGTTGTTCTTCTCGTCAACCGACGGTTATCTTGAATCCGATTGGCAGGCCTTGCTGATCGGGTTCCCTTGGCAGCGGTGAGATCTCCAAAGCCTCATCGCCGCGTTTGAAGCGCACCGGTCCCGCCCCCAGCTGTTCCACCGATTCGACGATGCCGTTGAACGGCGGTTTGACGCCGTCGTGATACGCGGCGAACGTCGACATTGCAAGTGTTTCACAAGATGTTTCACAACTATCCGCAATGTCATTGGGATGCAGGCAGAATGCGTAGATCGCGCCGTTCTTCGTGGTGAATCGCCAATCCGCGGCGGTCCATTCGGTCGGCTTTTGATCGGCGAACATGCCGTCGGCCTGCTTCGTAGGCCCTTCCTGCGTGAGCCTCCATGGTCGGGTGCCGTAGATGCCCTCACCGTTCGCGCGCAACCAATCGCCGATGCCGAGCAACAGCTCACGATCATGGTCGGCGATCGAACCGTCCGCGCGAGGACCTACGTTCAGCAGCAGATTGCCGTTCTTCGATACCGCGTCGACCAACGCGACGATCAGCTCGGCAAGCGTCTTGTACTCCAGCGAGTTCGTGTAGCACCACGAATTACGGGCGATTGCGGTATCCGTCTGCCAGACGAACGGTGTGGCATCGGCAAAACCTCCGCGTTCCACGTCGACGATGCCCGCGCCCCAGGCGAGACCGTCGTACTTATAGCAGATCGAGACGTTCCGCCCCCACTCGACGCCACGATTGTAGTAGAAGGCGGCAAGCTTCCTCATGTAGGGTCTGAACGATTCGTGTTGCACCCACCAATCGAAATACAGCAGTTCCGGCCGGTAATCGTCGATGATCTCGCAGACGCGCAGCAGCCAGTCCTCCAGATATTCGGCGGTCGGCGTGGGAGTGCTGTGAATGTCGAATTCGTTCGGTTCGGGCATGGCCGGCCAATAGAAATCGCCCTTCTGCAACGGCTCCTTGATATCGGAGTCGAAGTCCTTGCCATGGCCCATGAACCACCAGTGCTCGGCGCGATGGTTCGACGTGGCAAAATGCAGGCCGTGGGCATGCGTGGCGTCACGCAACTCCCCCAGCACGTCGCGATGCGGACCGGTTTCGAAGGTGTTCCAATGCGACAATTCGCTACGGTACATCTGATAGCCGTCATGATGCTCGGAGACCGGAAAGTAGTAGCGCGCACCTGCGGCGGCGAACAGATCGAGCCACTCGTTCGCATCGAACCGTTCGGCGGTGAACATCGGAATGAAATCCCGATAGCCGAACTTGTTCTGTGGACCATAGGTGTTCACGTGGTGTTCGAATTCCGGGTAGCCCTCGATGTACATGTTGCGCGAATACCATTCGTTGCGGTATTCGGGAACGGTGTAGAGACCCCAGTGCGTGAAGATGCCGAATTTGGCATCGGTGAACCATGCCGGAGCCGGAGCCTGGCTCAACGACTCCCAGGTGTCGGCGTAGGGCCCGGAGGCGATAACCGCCTCGACGGTGCTCAGATCAATCATCGAACGTGGTCCTGTTCCAATCGAAGCCCACGGCCTGACACCATGCACGGGCGATGATCATCGCACCACGCTCGTACGGATGCACACGATCCTGGCTGGCCAAGCATCCGTGCAACTGGGTGAGCCAATGGTCCACGGCCGCCTGCGTATCGACGAAAATCGCGCCATGACGCTCGGCCACACGCTTGGACGCGGCCGCGAACTCCTCAACCTTAGCGCGCATGGCATCCTGTGGGTTCGGCTCGAACATGAACGGACGCATGACGATGATCCCCTTAAGATTCGGTGCATCCTGTTTCACGCGTTCAATAAGCTCATCATAGATACGCTCGTAAGTTTCCACGGTGTTGAGGCGAGCCTGCCACAGCGGACCGTCGAAATAACGCTAGGCGTCATTCACGCCGATCATGATGGACACATAGTCCGGATTCATGTCGATGACGTCACTCTGCCAGCGTTCGGACATGTCGACGATATCGTTGCCGTTGATGCCTTCATTGATGGTGCACAATGCCTTATCCGGATATACGGCCGTAAGAAGATTATGCAATGTGTTGACATACCCATGCCCATATCCCCAGCCTCCGGGGATAGCAGTGCGGTCGCGGTCGGCGTCCGTGATGGAATCGCCTACGAAGACAATGCGTGAGTGCTTTTCGAAAATCAACTTTGATTCCTTTGGTGTCATACGGCGTTGTAACAGCGCTCGGTTCATATGAACGGTCGGATTGATGGGTTGGCATGTAAAGAAAGGCGGGGCGCCAGATACCGGTTCAGCACATCTGGCGCCCCGCCTCTTTCAGTTATTTGGATTACGTGGTGGGGACTAACGCCTCATCACTCGGAGGAGGAATCGGAGCTGGAGGACTTCTCCTTGTTCTGATACTCCTTCAGGATGTTCTTACGGGCCTTGTCCTGATCCTTGGCGTTCTTCATGTCGACCTTCAGCACGGAATCGATGTCCAGACCGTTGACGGTCTTGATCATCTCGTTGAAGATCTTCTCGCATTCGGACTCGGAGCTGGCGAAGGACGCCTTCCAAGAGGAGTTGACGATCTCGGTCTTGATGGAGCCACGCAACGTGGAGATCTGGGAGTTCTCCTCCGGCTGGACATAGCTGGAGCCAGCACCGACGAGCAGCATATCGTTGTTCTCCAGGTACTCCATGGTGGTGGAGGCACCCATATGCTCCTGCCAATCCTTGTTCAGCGGGTTCTGGTTGGCCTTCTCGATCTCGCTTGGCCACATGACCGGGTTGTAGGTGTAACCGGTATCCGGATCAATGTCGTTCACGGTCACGGTGGTGAAGTTCAGAGCGGAAATACCGTCGGAGTAGGAGCCGCCGCCCCACTCTTCCGGCACGTTCTTGGATTCGCCGGAAAGCACCGCGGAACCGAATTCGGTCAGGACCGGCTTGCCGTCCTTGATCTCCCAGTTCAGACCCTTCGGACCAGCGGAGCCACCGGTCTGGTTGGAGGAGGCATAGACGCCTTCCGGAGAGTACAGCCAGTTGATGAACTTGACCAGGCGCTGCTTGTTCTTGGCCTTGGAGCCCAGAGCGATCATGGTCTTGTCGCCACGAGGAGCGGCGCCGTATGAGAAGATCTTCATGTCCTTGAGCGGAGCCAGCATGAAGCCCTTGCCCTCAGCCTTGTTGGCGTTGGTGTTGTAGGCTGCCTGTCCAAGCCACGGCCAGAAGGAGAAGAGCACCTTGCCGTTCTTGTACTTGGAGTTCATGGTGTCGTAGTTCTGGGTGGTGGATTCAGGATCGACGATGCCGGCACGGTTGGCGGCATTGAAGAACTTGATCACGCGCTCGTAGATGCCACCTTCCTTGGTGATGGACTCGAAGTCGGAGCCGTCACCCTTGGCCAGCACGAAGCCGACTTCGTCAAAGCCGTAGAAGCAGGTCGGCTGCTTGGCGTTGTTCATCATGTTGCCGTCCCAGTCCTTGAACAGAGACATGGCATAGATGTCATCGGAGCCGGACTCCTCGCGAGCCTTGTCCTGCATCTGCTTGAGTACCGGGATGAGGTCCTCGAGAGTGTCGATCTCCGGATAACCGATTTCCTTGTACAGATCCCAACGCAGGTACGGGCCGAAGGTCGGTTCGAGGCCTTCGGACGGCTGGTCGGGAGTCAGGGTGTCGACCACGGATGCCGGAACGCCCCACACACCGGACTTCTGACCGATCTGTTCGTTGACGTAATCGGTGGCATCCTTGTACTTGTTGATGTACTTCATGCCCTTGAGGTACGGGGTCATGTCCTCGATCAGGCCGGACTTAACCAGCTTGGCGCCCTTACCGGTGTCATAGCCGTAGATCACGATGTCGCCCAGATTGCCCGCAGCCGCGCGGGTATCGAACAGGGTGCTGCCGCCGCCTGCGACGTTCGGGGCCACGATATTGAGCTTGATGTTGAACTTGTCCTTGATGATCTTGGCGAACCAGCCCTTCTGCTCGCCCTGATAGTTCGCCAGACCGTCAAAGACCTCAACGGTCATCAGGGAGTTATCATCCTTTTCGGCGGCCGTGGTGCTGCCGGACCCTCCGCAGGCGGAGAGCGACATCATTGCTGCAAGCGTCACTGCCGCAGCAATGGTTACCTTCTTTTTGAGGGACATTGCGTCCTTCCTTTCTCTATTTCCTTTTATTTTGCAGGGATGGGAATTGAGATTGCGGGGCCGGTCCGACCGGCAGGTCTCGCCGGCCCACAATGGCTATAGGGAGTACCGAACCGTTACGAATCAGCCCTTGACAGCACCGAGCATCATGCCCTTGACGAAGAAGCGCTGGAAGAACGGATAGACGAACAGAATCGGGAGCACCACGATTACGGAAACCGTCATACGGATCGAGGTAGGCGTCTGCTGCGTTGCGAGAGCCGCTACGTTCATGGCACTACCTGCACTCGCTCGAACCGAAGCGGCCAGTGCATTTGCCTGGTTGATGTAGGTGTAAAGCACGTACTGCAGGGAGTAGAGCTTGGAATCCGTCATGTAGATCAGGGTGTCCTGGAAGGAGTTCCACTGGCCGACGGCGGAGAAGATGCCGACGGTCGCCAGAATCGGGGCCATCATCGGCAACACGATCTTCCAGAAGATCGTCAGCGTGCCGGCACCGTCCATTTCCGCCGCTTCCTGCAGGGAGGCGGGGATGGACTCGACGAAGGTCTTCACCAGGATGATGTTGAACGGCTGCACGATGGCCGGCAGGATGTAGACCCAGAAGTTGTTGGTCAGATGCAGGTTCTCCATGGTGATGAACATCGGGATCAGGCCTGCGTTGAAGTACATGGTGATCACGATGAAGCGGTACCAGAACTTGCGGTGCCACATCTTCTCTTGGGTGAACATGAAGCCGAGGAACGCGCTGGCGATCACGGTGAGCACGGTGCCGATGACGGTACGAGCCACGGAGATGAAGGCCGAGGTGGTCAGGCCGCTCAGTGCGAAGACCTGCTTGTAGTTCTCCCAATGGATGCCCTGCGGCCACCAGTTGACCTGGCCTGCCGCGGAGGCGTTGTTGTTGGAAATCGAGTTGATGATCAGGTAGTAGAACGGGTAGACGCAGATGAATGCGAACACGAGGAAGAACAGGATGTTGAAGACATTGTAGACTTCCTCACCCTTGGTGCGCCTCATAGCCGGTGCGATACCCTGCTTGATTTTCTTTGCCATGATTGCTTCCTTACTCTTTCCTCATCAGACGATCGATACGCCACGGGTACGCTTGGACAGCCAGTTCACAACAATCAGCAGGCCTACGCTGACCAGCGACTTCAGCATGGAGATTGCGGTTGCATACGACAGGGAGTTGTTGCCCATACCGACGTTGTACACGTACAGGTCAAGGACCTGGATGTGCTTGGTGTTGAAGGCGTTCTGGAACACGAAGTACTGATCCATGCCGTTGTTCAGGAAGTTGGAGATCGACAGCATCAACAGCACGAAGTAGGTCGGCAGCAACTGCGGGATCGTGACGTGGACGATCTGCTGGAAGCGGTTCGCACCATCCACCTGGGCGGCTTCGTACAGTTCCGGGTCAATGCCTGCGATGCCGGCGAGGTACATGATGGAGCCCCAACCAAGGCCCTTCCACAGGCCCCACAGCAACATCTTCAGCCAAGTGTGCGAATCGGAATCAAGGAACTTAATCGGCTCGCTGATGATGTGCAAGTTCTGCAGCATCTCGTTGAGCATGCCGGTGGTGGAGAACATGGCGAAGGCCACTGCGTAGACCAGAACCCAGGAGATGAAGTTCGGCAGCGTGGTCAGCGTCTGGATGAGGTTCCTGAACCACTTGGCGCGAATCTCGTTCAATGCGATGGCGAAGAACAACGGGAAGAACGAGGTGAGGATGTTCAGGCCGGACATGGCGAAGGTGTTGATGAGCACCTGGCCGATGGTCTGAAGCTGCGCCGGGTTCTGCACCATCATCTTGAACCATTGCAGACCGACGAATTCGCTCTGGGACAGCGGAATCGGCGGCTGATAATCATAGAATGCATAAACCCAGCCGAACAGCGGGAGGTAGCTGAACAGCACGGACAGAATCAAAAATGGCGAAATCAACAGGAACAGCTTAAATCCATGGCGCTTCCTGTCGCTTTGCTGTTGGCTCAGCTTCTCGGCCTTGCGCACGGCTCGCCGTGTTTTTTTATCGGAAAGCGTCATAGCACCTGAACCACTGCCATCAGCAGATGTCACCACACTCTCCATTCCCTCTTGCGACTGCATCATTCCTCCTTTGGTTCGGCGATGCATCCGATGGCCCCTTCAGGAACGCAACACTTCCTTGATGCCGTCCCATCTGGTAACCTTCTTATTTATTGCTTAATAAATAAGCCGTTAGGAGCTATAGTATATTCGTCTTACTAACTTGTCAATTCAGCGCGCTCAACGGCGAGTATGCTTGGAATATCAACGAAAACGGAGGTCCAATGCACTACAATCCCAATAGCCCCGTATGGCAGTTCGTCTCGCTCTGCCTGCGGTATTTCATCCTCAACCTGTTCTTCCTGATCTCCATCATCCCGATCGTAACCATCGGACCGGCCCGAGCCGCACTGTACAGCACCGTGTTTGCCTTCAGCGACAATGACGACATCAACCTCGGCCGCGAATACATCCGACGCTTCAAACGCGAATTCAAGCGCGGCATCGGCTCCTCCATCATCTTCGTGGTGCTGATTGCCGCCATCGTGTTCGCCATCGTGTTCTGGAACGCGCTCGACACCAACGCCGCCTACATAACGCTTCCGATCCTCATCATCTTCGGCGTGCTCACGTTCCTGACCTTCGAATACTACTATCCGCTTCAGGCTCGCTATGAGAACACCTTCCGGCAGACGCTGCGCAACTCCTTCATGATGCCTTGGGCCTGTTTCGGATACACGCTCGGCATCCTCGCCATCGACGTGGCCGCGGGTGCGATCTTCGCATTCACGCCATATCTGCGATTCCTATTCATCCTGCTCGGCTTCGCATGGCTGGCCTATGCTAAGTCACTGCTCTATCTGCGGGCGTTCCAGCGTGTCAGCGGCGACCCGAACACGCCGCGAGAAAAGCCTGACTACTCGTTGCCCAGCGCCTCCATCCAATAACCCGTATCTGCGCATCCCCCGAGCGCGCGGAACGCGACCGCCTGCCCTCTTCACGATTGTGTAAGGCCCTCATTAGCGAGAACCGCACCGCTGCTCAACAACCAGGACCTCAAACACGCATGTTAGAGGTCCTGATTTGCGAAGAATCCTGCGGCACTCGCAGATCAGGGCCCCAAACACCCAGATTAAAGTCCGCAAGCTGCGAGTACACCCCGTCTACTCAACACAAAACGCCACTGAGCACAACCCAGTGGCGTTTCGATCCCCGCCCATCCGGTTCGGAAACGACGGTTCCGAACCGGGCAGTCCTACGACAGCATCACCCTGCCTTCCGAAGCGGCCACGACCTCCCCGAATCCCAGACGTGCGGTGAACGCTCGGCCATCGGAGCTGGAAACCTCCACGCCATTGGCCGTCTTTCGAGCCGAGAACGTCACGGAGAAACCGTCCGCCTCGGTCACCACGGCCTCGGCAGCATCGGTGCCATCGAGGAACACGGAGACCAGCGCATCCTTGCCATATTCGTAATCCGGAGTCTCGGCCCCCGGCTTGGTAACCAGCACGCTGCCCTCGCGCACCCACAACGGAATGGTGTCGAAGCCATGCCGCTCATTGCGCCACACACCATGCTCGGAAGCCACCTTCTCGCCGGTGAACCAGTTGGTCCACACGCCAGCAGGCAGGTAATACTCCACATCACCGGAGTAGGTGAACACCGGAGCCACCAACAGGTTCGGGCCGAACATGTATTGGCGGTCGAGCGTACGACAGGTCGGATCATCCGGAAACTCCACGAACATGGAGCGCATGACCGGGGTGCCGTTCAGATGCGGCTGCAGGCCGGTCTGGAACAGATACGGCATGAGCGAAAGCTTGAGCTTGGTGAACGTGCGGGCCACATCCACGGCAGTCTGTCCGGGTGCATTCACCACACCGTTCTTCTCATCCTCCTCGTCGAACAACCACGGCACACGATACACGGTTGATCCGTGCATGCGTGAGTGCGATCCCAGCAGGCCGAACGCCACCCAGCGCTTGTAGACCGCCGGATCCGGACGGGCTCCTTCGAAACCGCCGATGTCATGGCTCCAGAAGCCAAATCCGGAACTGGTGATTGACAGACCCGCACGCAAGGTCTGTGCCATGCCATTGAACGTCGATTCGCAGTCGCCGCCCCAATGCACCGGCTGCCGCTGGCCGCCGACGGTCGCGGAGCGGGCGAACAGGCACGCCTTACCCTTGCCGTACGTCTCCTCAATGGCTTCGAATACCGCCTGGTTGTACAGCTGGGTGTACCAGTTGTGCATGGACAATTTCGGAGAGCCGTCGTACCAGACCACATCGCGCGGGATCCGCTCGCCGAAATCGGTCTTGATGGCGTCCACACCTTGATGCAGCAACGCCTTGACCTTGCCTTTGAACCAATCACGGGCCTCGGGATTGGTGAAGTCCACCAGACCCATGCCGGCCTGCCAGAAGTCGGTCTGCCACACCTCGCCGTTGGCTTTCTTGACCAGATAGCCCTTATCCTTACCTTCCTTGAACATGGAGCCGCGCTGACCGATATACGGGTTGATCCACGCGCAGATATGCAGGCCCTTATCCTCATGCAACCGCTTGAGCGTGGATTCGATGTCACCGAAGAAACGCTTGTCCCATTCGAAGTCGGTCCAATGGAATTCGCGCATCCAGTAGCAGTCATAGTGGAAGGCGCTCAGCGGAATGTCTCGCTCGGCCATGCCATCGATGAAGGAGTTGATGGTCTTCTCGTCGTACTTGGTGGTGAACGAGGTGGTCAACCACAGGCCATAGCTCCATGCGGGAACATTGGCGGGGCGTCCGACCAGTGCGGTGTAACGGTCGAGAATCTGCTTCGGCGTCGGACCGTAGATCACACAGAAGTCGATGGTCTCCCCCGGTACCGAGAACTGTACGGCCTCGGTATTTTCGGAGCCGACTTCGAACGACACATGCCCGCGATTATTCACCAGCACACCGTATCCGTTGGAGGTCATGTAGAACGGAATGTCCTTGTACCCCTGTTCGGAGGCGGTGCCGCCGTCTTCGTTCCAGATGTCGATGGTCTGGCCGTTCTTCACATATGCACCGAACCGTTCGCCAAAGCCATAGACGTTCTCTCCCACTCCAAGACGGAGCTGAATCGCCGTGAACACGTCGGATTCATCGTATGCGGAGCCGTCCATGGTCACACCGAATTCACCGACCGGCTGGGCGGTCACGTTGGACAGGCCGTTCAGTGCGAAACGTCCCAAGGACTTGCCCGACGACTGGGTGAGCTCCTTGCCGTCCCTGCCGAGGAAGGTCAGATTCCAGGGGGAGCCTTTGACCACTTTTGCCGTCAATCCACCCGACGTGAGCGAAATGCTCGCGCCATCCTGGCCCACTTCGCCGTCACCGTCGCCTTCGGCCGCCGTTCGTACATAATCCCGATCGCCTGCATCGTCAGCATGCAAAGGGAATCCCGGATAATCGGTCGCTCCCTGCCAGTGACCGGCGGCCACACGAATCACACCTTCCGCCGGAGCAGTGACATCGATGTTGAATGTGGGAAGATTCAACGTATCGTAACGTCCGTGGACTACGGAAGTCGGAGCCAACACGTTCAGACTTTCCTTGTCTTCGCCGACGTTCAGCTCATATGCCTCTCGCGCGTACAGTGCGTTGACGCCGTCTCGAATCATCCAGTATCCATTGGTGAACTTCATTGTTGCTACTCCTGATGTAGGTTCCCGGCTCCGAACAAGGAAGTGAGGAAGGATTCGGAGCCGGGATTGATTTGCTGAAATTGCGATTTTCCGCTACTTGACGGCCCCTGCGGTGATGCCGCGGGACAGCGTGCGCTGGAAGATCAGGTAGAAGATGAGCGTCGGCACGATGCTGATGAGCGATGCGGCGGCGGTCGTCGTCACGTCCATCAGACGGTCGCCGGTCAGCGAGCTGACGGCAATCGGGATGGTCTGCGTCGAATTGTCGATCAGGAACGCCATCGGAATCATGTACTCGTTCCATGTCCAGATGAAGAAGAAGACAAGCATGACGCTGAGCGTCGGCTTGGAAATCGGGAACACGATCTTGCGGAAGATGGTCCAGCGGCTGGCACCGTCGATGGTCGCCGCCTCAAGAATCGACTTGGGGAACGTACCGTAGACCGATGACAGTAGGTATGTGCCGAACGCGCTCTGGATGACGGTGAAGATGATCACGATCGCCCATGGCGAGTTGTACAGGCCGATTTTCTTGAACATGATGTACAGCGGGTACAGCATGGCTTCCTGCGGCAGCATGTTGGCAAGCATGATGAGCAGCACGATCCAGCGGCGGCCCTTGACTCGGCCGATACCGAGGGCGAAGGCGTTGAACATCGACAGCACCACGGCAAGCACGGCGACCAGACCGGAGGTCCAGATGCTGTTCCACAGCTTCTCGGGATAGTTGACGCGATTCCAGAACTTCATCAGGCCATCGGCACTGAATTCCTGCGGCCAGGACAGCGGACCGGACGAGTTGTAATCCGCGGTGGTCTTGAACGCATTGAGCAACAGCACGATGAACGGGAAGAGCATCACCAGGCCGCCTATGATGAGCAGGGCGAGAACCACCCAATCTCCAGCGGTGCGATTCTTCCTGACATGCACGGGAATGTTGGTTGCGGAAGTCATGATCTCACTCCTCGTCTTCCTTCGCGACCTTCTCCTGAAGGTTCGTGAACATTACGGCCACGATGATGATGACGACGGTCAGTGCGGTCGCGATCGCGGCACCGTAGCCGACTTGCTGGGATTGGAAGAACTGCACGTAGGAGTAGTACGACGGCACGATGGTGCTGGTTCCCGGGCCGCCTTTGGTCAGCATGTAGACGGGTCCGAACACTTTGAGTGCGGCAATGGTGCAGGTCAGCGCCACCACGAAGATCTCCGGCTTGATGGCCGGCAGGGTGATGGCCAGAAAGCGTTGCCACCAGTTGGCGCCGTCGAGGCTCGCCGCCTCGTAGAGTTCCGGATCGACGCGTTGCAGGCCGGACATGAAGATGACCAGCGGGTAGCCGATCTGAATCCAGATCATGATGAGCATCAGAAAAATCAGCGCCGTATCCGGTTTGCCGAGCCAATCATGCTGCAGTCCGCCCAGACCGATGGCTTTGAACAATGCATTCAACGCGCCATTCTCCGGCCGGAATATCCAACCCATCACCAGGGACGCGACCGCAATCGGCAGCAGCTGCGGGAAGTAGTAGACGGCGCGCATGGTGGAAGCGGTTTTCGGACCGAATTTCTTCTGCACCACGTCGAACACCAGCGACGAAAGGATCAGACCGATCAGAATCGGAATCACCACCATGGCGATGATCATCCAGATCGAGTTACGGAACGACACCCAGAACGTGGTATCCTTCACCAGTCTCGCCCAGTTGGTCAACCCTGTGAATTTCGGCGGTCTGATGCCTCGATAGTTGGTGAAGCTGAGATAGATGTTCCAGATGGCCGGCACGATGATGATCCACAGCAGCATCAGGAAGCCGGGAAGCAGGTAGAGCCAGAATCGGCTTGACGGATTGCCCGGAATACGGGACATCTCCTTTTCGCGCGCGGTCGGTTGCTGGCCGTGCGGTCGGTTGTGTTTTGCATGAGCGTTCATAACGTAGATCACTTCCCATGATTCGCATCCCGATAATGATCCGGACCCCTATGTCCGGTGGCGATGCAGTTGGGTTAACGGTGCGCCGACGTCATCCGGTCGGCGCACCGACGATATTCAGTTATTTATCGGATTTCCGAAGGCCTTAGGACTTGACGCCTGCGGCTTCCACACCCTTGTTGTAGTTGCTTTCCAGTTGCTTAAGCACATCCTTCACGTCGGCGGTGCCGTTGACCAGCTCCTGCAACGCGGAGTTCAGCTCGTCGTAGAAGGTGGAGGTCGGCCAATCCGGGTAGAAGCCGAGGGCGTTCTTCTCAAGCACGCTGTTGAAGGACGTGATGAGTTCCTTGGTCTTTTCGTCGGTGATCTTGTCCGGATCGGCGGCAATCGGCAGACCGCCGGAATTGCCCATGAGATTCTGAACTTCGTCGCTCAGCGTGATGTCGATGAACTGCGCGGCGAGATCCTTCTTCTTGGAATTCTCCGGAATGACCCAGATGTTGCCGGAAGAACCCACGACCTTATCGGTGTTCGGGAAGGTGGAGAAGGTCCAGTTGGCGTTCTTCATGTCGCTCTGGAAACGGCCGAACCACCAAGTGCCGGAGAAGAACATCGGATAGGTGCCATTCATGAAGGACTGACCGGCGTCCTCGGCCTTGATGCCGGTGCAATCCTTGGAAATGTATCCCTTGTCGACCCAGTCCTTGATGGTCTGGGTGGCGTAGGTGGTCGCCTCGCCCTGCCAGTCGACGTCGCCATCGTACATCTCATAGGCTTTGACGAACTTGTCGTTTGCCTTGGACAGCACCAACTGCCACCACAAATGTTGCAACGGGTATTCCGCGGCACCTTCGGAGAGCGGGGTCACCCCGTTATCCACGAACTTCTGCATGGCGGACTTCAGCTCGTCCAAGGTTTTCGGAATCTCGATGCCGTACTTGTCGAACATGTCCTTGTTGTAGTACATCACGACATCTTCGCCATAGTTCGTAATGCCATACCAGTCGCCGGAACCCATAACGCCCTTGTCGTCGTACTTGCCGGTGTCGGCCAGGGTGCCGCTGACTTTCTTATCCCACTTGTATTTGCTGACGTAATCGTTCAGATTGGTGAGCAGGCCCTGGCTGGCCAGCAGGCCGGCGGTGGCGTTGCCCTTGTTGTACTCCATGACATCCGGAGCTTCATCGGAATTAAGGATCTGGGCCGCATTCTGGCGAATCTGCTCGAAGGACTTCTTTTCGAATTCGACCTTGACGCCGGTTTTCTTTTCGAAGATTTCCATGGCCTTGGCCCAAGCTTTGCCTTGGGCCCCGTTATCTTCTTCATAATGCCAGATTTTGATGGTCTTCGGATTGCTCTCCTGTGCGCCGTCATCGCCGCCACAGCCTGCAAGACCCAGTGTTCCGAACATGGTCGCCACTGCCAATCCGGCGGCGACAAGTTTACGGGTGGACTTCATTGTTTCTCCTTTTCAGCGCCTTTACTGAAATGAGTTTCGAAATGCATTCGAGGGACTCATTACCCATAAACTAAAAGATTTCCACCTTCTTTTCAATTTGTTTCGACATTTTTTCGATAAGTCATCATATTGTCGTAAATGTTGGGAGAGACTACAAGATGTTGCACGGCCCCATCGTGCCGCGGGCAACATATTTTCCCGGCAACAGCTCAACGGCACCGACGTCATGACGACGATACTCGAGAATCTCCATCATGGTGTCGACCGCACGAGAACATACCACATTCGGCTCCATCGGCATCTCATCAACCGCTTGCGGCAATTGCTGCAATCCGTACGTGCAAGCAGCCATCACCGAAATGTCTTGCGGAACTACCAGATTACGCTCATGCAGCGCAATCAACAGGTTGTTGACATGCGTGGCATTGGTCTGGCACACAATCGCCGTGATTTCAGGATCTTGAGCGAATGCGGAATCCAGCAGCAACCGTACATCAGCCATGCCATAGCCCGTGGATGGCATGAACGACACTTTCATATTCAGATCGTCGCCCCGTTTAACGACCGCATCGCGGAAGCGAATCAGGTAGTTCGAACCATCTTCGTAGGCGAATCCGCTGTTGCCGACGATCAGTACATGCGTATGCCCCAATGCAGAGGCCTTTTCCATGGCCTCGCGCCCCATCCGCTCGAAATCAAGATCCACGGAATACACCGCCTCGGAATTCGAAGGGTATCCGACGCAGACCACCGGCACATCAAGCATGGCAGCCACCTCGGCACGCGAATCGGTCATCAGCACGTCGAGCAACAGGATGCCGTCGACCATGCCGCTCCGCGCGATGCGGGTCAGTTCCCGATCGCCATATTCGTGCATCAGCAGCAGAATGTCATAGCCGTACCTTTTGGCACGGGTGGCGAGCGCAAAGAAGAAAATCGCGTAATTCGAGTAATCCGTATACTCATGCAGCGGCGAGCTCAACGCCAACACCTTGGTCCATCCGCCGTGTATGGCACGAGTCTGGCCACTCGTGCGATAGCCCAGTTCGCGGGCGGCCCGCAGGACTTTCAGTCTTGTCTCCTCCTTGACGGAGCGCTTGCCACTCATCACATACGAGACCGTGCTGATCGACACCCCGGCCCGAGCCGCTACGTCTTTGATGCCAGCCATGTCGGTCTCCTGCAACTGTCCGTTGAATCCGCCCGTAGGTTTTTATAGTATGCCAGTCTATCGTTCGACGTTCATCGCAATGCGATTCACTCACAGCTTCAGCCTGTCAGCCGAATTGGGCCTACCGGACACCCGCTTCAGCGGAGTTTCGACTAGACTATCCGCACGAAGGCCGCTGAGTCATACTCAGCGGCCTTCGCTCAAGTCAACCGACGAATCATGCCAAGAATCAGGCGATGCCCTCATCGCGGCTGGCGGAAATGCCGGTCACCGATCGGCTCGAATGGCATGTGCGGCTCGAGCTGATACCAGTAGGCCACTGATGCGACATCGTCCTGCCGTTCGAAATTGCCGGCCTCCTCAGTGCCGATCTGCTGCCATTCAACGCGCAAATCGGAATCGAAATAGATCGGATCGGGGATATGCCAACGGTATAGACCGCGCGTCACCGGCGTATTGATGTCCCAGTAGGCGCTTTCCCGATTCGCGGCGAGTTGCTGCGAATAGAACGGGAACCCCAGATATGGCCCGGTAAACGTCCGTTCGCTCATATGTCCGTTGTCATCGAAGTCGGCGAAGCTCCATGCGCCGCCGAAATAGTCTTCCGCACCAGTGCTGCACCAGGTCGGATATTGGCTGTCGCCATCGATATACATCTTGAACTCGCCCTCGCCCCACCAACGGCTTTCGAGCGCGGTGAGCGCCAGGTAGGTGCCGATATAGGCGCCACGGCCGCGCACGCCGTCGAGCACCACATAGTCGCGTGCGAGTTCCGTAACCCGCTCACGACGCCACTGTGCATGGAAGCGCATGGCATCGGCCGGCAGCTCGTCGTATTCCGTGTAGTCGATCTGGTAGAAGAAGGCCGGCACGTCCTCGTTGTGGTCGTTGCGCAGCACGATACGCGCATGTTCGAACGGCATGGTGAAGTAGCAGTTGAAGCCACGGTTGGGCACCACCATGACCGGGATGGAGTTGATGCGGCAGGCCTGCGCGTGGCCGCAGCAGAAAAAGTCACCGATCGGGCATTGCACGGACGGCGACTCCTCACCATCCCAATAGCATTCGAGGATGAGATTGCGCAGCACATTCGGGCCTGTCGGCGACGTCCGATCGGTGACGGTCATCCAGATGTGACGAATCACGCCAGGACCGTCGACGTCCATCAGCGTTACGGCATCGCCGGCGCGAACGGTCTGGATGCACTGACTGCCTTTGCGAGAAGGGCCAAGTTTGCTGGCCGCCGTCGCGGCCATGCCCTTGCCGCCGGTCGGATTTTCCGCGTTCACGCAACGGGTGCGACCGTGGTTCGCGGCGAGCGCCAATGCGTCCAATGCATTATGCCCGAAGCCTGCGGAACCGAAGCCGATAGTGGTCGGATCTGTCATGTTTGCTCCTTTGGAGGGGTTGGCGCATCATATGCCGTTATCAGCTGCATTGCAGCTCCTCCGCATATGGTGCGCCAGTTATGTTTCCTGCAGTCATCGCCTTACTTGACCGCGCCTGCGGTAATGCCCTGCGACAGCTTACGTTGGAAGATGATGAAGAAGATGATGGTCGGGATGATGCTCAGCAGCGATGCCGAGGCCAATGTGGTCGCCTCCATTGTACGCTGCCCCTGCAGGGTGGCAAGTGCCAGCGGGATGGTCTGCACGTCATCGCCCATGAGGAAGGCCATCGGAATCATGTATTCATTCCAAGTCCACACGAAGAAGAACACGAACAGCACACTGATGGTCGACCAGGAGATGGGCAATACCACCTTTCGTAGAATCTGCCATCTGGAGGCGCCATCGATTGCGGCCGCTTCCAGAATGGCCTGCGGGAACGTGCCGTACACGGAGGAAAGCAGATACGTTCCGTAGGCGCTCTGAATGATGGTGAAGATGATGATGATCGCCAGTTTGGTGTTGTACAGGCCCACCTGCTTGAACATGGTGTACAGCGGGTAGAGCAGCGCTTCCTGCGGCATCATGTTGGCGAGCATGATGGCCAGTACGATCCATGTGTTGCCTTTGACTTTGCCGATGCCCAGCGCGAAGGAGTTGAGCACGGACAACACCACAGCGGCCACGGCCACGACCAGCGAGATGACGAGGCTGTTCCAGAATTTGAGCGGGAACTTCGTGGTGGTCCAGAAGGAAACGATGCCTTCCATGGTGAAGTGCTTCGGTAGGGAGAGTGGGCCGGTGGCATTGTAGTCGGCGGAGGTCTTGAAAGCGTTGACGGTCAGGACCAGCAGCGGGAACAGTACCAGCAGAGCGGCCACGATCAGCAGGATCAGCGTGATCCAGTCTCCGGTTGAGCGAACATGTTGCGTTTTCTTTGAGGCCTTGCGCGCGGCGGCCGCGGACATGGTTTGGGTCATGATTCCACCTTTGCTTTCAGACGAGTTCCTTTTCGACGCGCTTCTGCACGATCGTGAACACGATGGAGAACACGATGATGACCGCAGTCAGCGCAGTGGAGATCGCAGCACCGTAGCCGACTTGCTGCACTTGGAAGAATTGGTTGTAGGAGTAGTACGACGGCACTGTGGTTGCGGTGCCGGGGCCGCCTTTGGTCAGCAGGTAGACCGGGGCGAAGGTCTTCAACGCACCGATGGTGGCTGTGAGGATGACCACCAGCAATTCGGGGATGATGGACGGCAGGGTGACCACGCGGAATTTCTGCCACCAGTTGGCACCGTCGAGTCCTGCCGCTTCGTACAGTTCGGGATCGACTCGCTGCAAGCCGGACATGAAGATAACGATCGGATAGCCAAGCTGAATCCACACGAGGATGAACATAAGCACCGGCAGTGCGCTGTCGGGACTGCCGAGCCAGTTATGCTGCAGGAATCCCAACCCAAGTTTGGAAAGCAGGGCGTTGACCGCACCGTCTTCCGGGCGGAAGATCCAACCCATGATGATCGCCGCGACCGCGACCGGCAACAGCTGCGGCAGGTAGAACAGAGCACGCAGGAAGGAAGCCGTCTTACCGCCGAACTTCTTCTGAATCACATCGGTCAGCAGAGAGGAGATGAACAGGCCGAGAATGGTCGGGATGACCACGATGGCGACAATGATCCAGAATGAGTTGGCGAAGGAGATCCAGAATGTGGAGTCGGAGAACAGTCGCTGCCAGTTCTTCAGGCCCACCCACTTGACCGGACCCACTCCACGCCAGCGAGTGAAGCTCAGATAGATGTTCCATGCGAACGGAATCACGACGATGATGAGCAGGCCAAGTAGGCCCGGAACGAGATACGGCACGAATTTTGCGGAGCGGCTGCCGGGAAGCCTTGACATCGAGATGCCTCCGCGCTTGGTCTTATGCGACATTACAGAATCCTTTGATGAAGATTGATGCATTGCAGGTGTGGCCCGCCCGCAAACGGGCCACACCGATGGTTGGCTACCGAACGATGCGCCGGACTGATTGCGCCTTAGTCGTTCTTGACGCCCATGTCCTCGACGCCGGTGTCATACTTTTCGTGGATGTTCTTCAGCACATCGGCCGGCTTCTTGGTGCCGTTGACCAGTTCCTGGAAGGCCGCCGGAACCGCATCGGTCAGGTTGGATGCGGCATAGTCCGGGTAGTAGCTGAGCTTGCCGTCATCGGCGTAGGAAGAATATTCCTCGATCATGGCCTTGCTCTTTTCGTCCGTGATCTTGTCGGTATCGGCGGCGACCGGAATGCCTCCCGCATTGCCGAGGAAGTTCTGCACGTCTTCGGAGAGCACGTAGTCGATGAATTTGGCGGACAGATCCTTGTGATGCGACTTTTCGGGAATCACCAACAGGTTGCCGGCGCAGCCGATGGCGAAGTTGGATTCCGGCATGACGGCGGCGTCCCAGTCGAAGGAGGTGATTTGCTTGACGAAGCGGCCTTGGTTCCAGGTGCCGGTCTGGTAGATCGGATATTCGCCCTTGATGAAGGCCTGCGTAGTGTCTTCAGCCTTCATACCGGTCGCGTTGCGGGAAATGAAGCCTTTGTCAAGCCAGTCGTTGATGGTGTTGACGGAGTTGGTCAGAATCTTGGAGTCCCAGTCGACATCTCCCTTGTACAGCTGCCAGTTGTCGATGAACTTGGAGTCGGCGTTCTTGGAGACGAGCTGCCACCACAGCCACATCACGCCGTATTCCTGCGCGTCGGCGGCGATTGGGGTTACGCCGGCGTCGACGAATTTCTGGCATACGTCCACGAATTCGTCGTAGGTGGTCGGGATTTCAAGACCGTACTTGGCGAAGAGGTCCTTGTTGTAGTAGACGCGCTGGAATTCGGCATAACTGGTCATGCCGTACCAGGTATCGCCGTCCATGATGCCGTTCTCATCGTACTTGGCGACGGCCGCGTTCGCGCCGGTCACCTTCTTGTCCCAGCCGTACTGGGAGACATAATCGCCGAGATCGGTAAACAGTCCCATGGTGGAGAGCACACCTGCGGAGCCATTGCCACGATTGGATTCCATAAGATCCGGCGCTTCGTCGGAGTTCAGGAACTGGCTACCGTTCTGGGCGATCTGCGTGAAGGATTTGCGTTCGAACTTGATTTCGACTCCGGTTTCCTTTTCAAAGGCTTCCGCGGCACGCTTCCAAGCCTGGGTCTGGCCGGCATCGTCCTCTTCGTAATACCAGAACGACAGGCTGTCCGGCTTTTCCTCATCCTGTGCGTTATCGCTGCCGCATGCAGCGAGAGAGGTCAGCGCCAGTGCTGCGATGGCCATCGTGGCCAGTCCTCTTTTCATATTCATTTCTTTTCTCCTTGTTTTCCTTCTAGAGCGCCTTCCTTGCAACGCCCCAAAAACCGTGATTGTTGAAACGTTTCGACACTGTGCATGGAGACCCTCCTTGAACGAGCCGTTGCAGTCGCCAGTCGGCGTCGACCATTGTTGAAACGTTTCGATTACGCCTATGAAGTTATGCCGTGTGAATCACACCGAAAACTTCGCCGTTTTACCGCGAAGCCACCTTCAAAGTCCTTTCGCCGGGATTTATCTCGGCAACAGAACCGCGAAGCTTCACTGCGGGAGCCTCAAGCTCGACATCGCCCTTGATCTTGACGCCTTGCTCAATCGCCGAGACCAAAAGCCCCATGGCCTGCAAGCACAACTTCTCCGGCATGACCGGCATCTCGGTAATCGGACGCGACATCAGTTCGCCGTCGAAATACGTGCCGCACGACAGCACCGAAACATCCTCCGGCACCGATAGCCCTGCGACCGACAGTTCCTGCAGTACCCGGTTGAGCACGTTGGCGTTAGCCTGATTGATTATCGCCGTCGGACGATCCTCATCAGCAAAGGTCTCTCGCACAAAGCGAATCGCGTCGAAACGGTCATCCTCATATCGCGAGGATTCAACAACCGTCATGCCGCGTTCCTTCGCACGCGACAGCATGCTTTCGCGAAAAATCACGACATAACCGGAACGACGCTCATAATCGGCCTCGTTGTTGCGCAGGAACGCAACCTTACGGTGGCCTTTGTCGAATAGAAAATCCACCGCCTTGTGCCCGGCCTCGGCGAAATCGATGTCGACGCAGGCACAACCCTCATGCGCCTGCGGGTAGCCGATGGCTATGCAGGGTTTGGAGAAATCGCCGGATGAGGCCGCGCGCTCGTCATCCTGCTCGACATCGAGCAGCACCACGCCATCGACCAAATTGCTTTGCGTCACACGACGGATGTCGTTCACCGCGTCCGGTCCGGTCAGCAGCAACACATCATAACCGGCATTCCTCGCCGCCCACGCGGTATGCAGGAAGTAGGCGTTGTATTTGGCCTGATTGATGTCGCCACGAATCGGCGCACTTAATGCGATGACCTGTGAACGTATGCCACGCATCTTGCGAGCGCTGGCGTCCGGGGTGTATCCGAGCTTCTCCACCGCCGCCATGACCTTGTCGGACGTCTTGGCGGAAATCGAACGTTTGCCGGAAAGCGCATACGAGACGGTGCTGACGGACACCCCCGCTTCACGGGCCACATCCTTGATGCCTGCCATCGTCATCGCCTCCTTCGGCTTCCCTGCGTTCTCGACATCGTCTTTCGCGTCCTTCAGCGCTGCAATGCGTTGCATCGACGCTAGTCGTCACCGGCGAAACCCCTCGATCTCACTAATCGAATCGTTTCGTCGAAACGTTTCAATAATCATACCCCCACACAGAAAATATGTCAAACGTTTCGACACGCTGAAGGCGGCGCCTTCTTGCGACTACAAGACCACCATCTGCGAGCAACAGGCATTTCCTCGACAGTGACGGCCCCAAAACGTCGATTTAGAGGCCGTAGCCGTCGAGTAGTCGCAAGATACTCGCAACCTACGGACGCAACCACCCGCATCAACAGGCAGATTCGAACCTGACGAACGGAAAAAAGACCCCTTCAGCGGACGAGACTCATGAATCAGGCCACAGTCGCCGACATACACGGACGGTTCCCACCCGGTGTTTGCTGGCGTGACATCTGCCGACCAAACGGATGCCCTCCGGTCGGGTTCGCTGGCAGAATTCGGATGACCGCCAACGAGTTTCCGATGCGCCTGCAGACTACCGGAATCATGCTGATTGAGCAGAGCCATAGCCACCGTAAGCATTGACGGATTGTGCAGATTTGCCACCCTTCGCCCTCCGCTCGGTCTCGCCCTAGAGCCCCACTGGTAGGCTTTAGCCTTGGTTCGTATACCCGTATGTCTACATATTCACAGAGAGAACTCCATGGGAATCATCAACTTCTTCATCAATCTGCTCAAGGACCCGCGCACTGCGATTGCCAGCTGGATCGCCATGGGCGTCGCCCCGACGCTTGGATTCATCTTCCTCATCGTCTTTATCGAGACGGGCGTGGTGTTCTTCCCCTTCCTTCCGGGCGACTCGTTGCTGTTCGCAGCCGGTTTCTTCGCCGCACCCGACGCCAAGACCGGCGTCGCCGCCCTGCCGTTGTTCGCACTGCTGCCGGTCGTCTGGTGCGCACCGATCATCGGCGATCAGTGCAACTACTGGATCGGCCATTTCTTCGGCCGCCGCATCATCGAATCCGGCAGAGTCAAGGCCATGACGCCGGAACGCATCGCCAAAACAGAAGCCATGATCGATAAGTGGGGCCCGCTGGCCGTGTTCCTCGGCCGCTTCTTCCCGTTCATCCGCACGTTCATGCCGTTCATTTCCGGCATTTCCGGCATGCGCTGGAGCCGTTTCACGCCGTTCTCCGTGCTCGGCGGTCTGTGCTGGTCCACCCTGTTCACATTGCTTGGCTACTTCTTCGGCGGCATTCCGGCGGTGCAGAAGCACTTCGAACTGGTGATCGTCGCAATTCTCGTACTGTCGCTGATTCCGACGATCGTAGGCCTGCTCAAGGCCAAGTTCGGCAAGAAGGCTCCGGCTACCGAAGCCTGACAGGCATAATCATTCCCAGCCATCGTTTCGGGTGGGCGGCGAATCGGGAGATTTTGCCGCCCGCCCGAAAGGCATCGCAACACGCGAACGTACAGAATTGCGTTCGTACACACTTCGTACTAGAGTTCTGAGAGTTGCCCTGCGAAGCAAGGTAACATCCAAGGGGCTGTAGCTCAGTTGGTAGAGCGCTTCGTTCGCATCGAAGAGGTCGCGGTTTCGACTACCGTCAGCTCCACGAAAGCCCGCTGCATTCATTCCACCGCAGCGGGCTTTTTGATTTTCATATTGCGAGGCGTCTTCTCAGGGCCTCTTCCAGTCGCCGACGCCTTAGTGCGCTGACTCTTCTCCGAGGCCGGATTCACGCACCGACCGGATTCACGCACCGACGCGCTGACGCACATAGGCATCAAGTACGTCGGCGGTGATGCCGTCATATCCCTTGATCGATGCGAATTGCGGGCCGTTCGAATTGTCGAGCTGCATGAAACCGGTCGGCCAATCGTGGTGGCACCGGAGGCGACGGCGGAACGCAGGCCGCTCATCGAGTCCTCAATCGCAATGCAATATCGCATATCCTCCGGCGCGATGCCGAGACGCCGACCCGCCTCCAAATACGGTTCCGGCGACGGTTTCTTCGCAACGTCATCATCGCCGCACACGAATCCGGCAAACACTCCGGCCGGCGCCTGATCGACCAGATTCTGCGCAAGATGACGAGGCGACGTCGTCACCAACATTGACGGCACACCTGCGGCAGCCAACGAACGCAGCACATCCTCGACACCGGCGATCCAGGGAATCCTTTCGAATTCCTTCTGTGCGACATAATCAATCATGCCTTTGCCGATCTCCTCGATCGACAGCTGACAGCCATGCTCCACCATACGGCGCGCCACGTCCGGCACCGGAGTACCGGAACCCTGCCAGGCCAAGTCTTCATCCCAGTAGCCGCCATGTTCGGCCGCGATCTTCAGCTCACCCTCGTGCCAATACGGTTCGGAATCAATCAGCGTGCCATCCATGTCCCAGAACACGGCCTTCAGCAGCAGCCCGTTATCGCCCGCACCATTCGAAACAGCCATGACATTCCCTCCTTAATACCATGACTATTTCAGCAGACCAGCGCGACCATGCCGTCGTGCGCCCAACGCAGCCGAAGACAGTGACGCCTCATCAAGGGCCCCATACGGAATCGTTCCGCAGGATTTGCCACCCTGCGGAACGATTCCGTGTCAATTACGCTGCGACTACTCTTCAGCGTCGTCGTTCTTTTCCGCGTCGCTTTGCTCCTGCTCGGCCTTCGCGGCATCCTCCGCTTTCCAGCGGGCAATGCAACGTTCCACACGCTTGTACCCGATGATTTTCGGATCAAGCCCGGCCTCGCGGAAAATCGCCGCAGGTGAACCACCTTCGGCATATCGCCTCATGCAGTCGTCACGGAATTCCTTCGAATAGCAAATACGATACTGGGTGACCGATTCCACGGCATCCAGAGTCCCGAGATATTTCCGGGTCTTGGCAGTGAACGCAACTCTTGGCACTGTTCGCTCCTAACTCCTCGTTCCACACACCGTAAGGTCGCCCATCCCCGAATCTCCTTCGGGAAATCGAACTATATTCTACGAATCAATCGACTCATCGTAAGAAAAACAGCCGAAATACGGATAAACACTATTATTTCTCACAATAACGACATCATGTCAAATAGTAGGGGTTATTTTGGCCCACTATATAACAAAACTGGGCATCACCCCGTCAGGCATGCCCAGTTTTGAATGTTTTCCGAAAATCTGCTGTCAACTTTAACGAATTCCCCAAATCACCATGGATTTGGACTCCTCGCCTTCACCCGATCCGCTCCGTCCGGATGGCAATTCGCGTGTGTTGACATGAATCTGCCGCCGCCACATGCGAGCCCTGCGAGAACGTTCGATTTCCACGATGCCACCGTCCGCGTCAGCCGCGAATACGCTGGAGCCGGCCGGCTTGCGCAACCGCTCCACCTGTCGGCGCAACTCACGATTCTCCTCTTCAAGTTCGAGGATCCGCGTGATTCCAGCCAGATTGATGCCCTCTTCCTGACTGAGTTGCTGCGCCTGCACAAGGCGGAATACGTCCCGCAACGAGTATCGACGTGCACCGCCTCCCGTACGCTGCGGCACGACCAGCCCGAGGCGATCGTACTGCCGTAGCGTCTGCGGATGCACATTCGCCAGCTCGGCGGCACGGCCGACCGTGAACACCGGCAGTTCGATGTCGAAGCCGACTTCATCGGCACCGTCCAGATCAGCCCTGCCGGCCACAATCGCGATGGCACACATCTCATACAGCTGGCGAACCTGCTGCTCCACGCGTGACCGTGCCATGATACTCAGCGCTCCTTGGCGAGCTCATCGGCGAAGTCACCGCACGCCTTGTCGAACTCCTTCGCAGCGCGCTTGACCGCAAGGCCCGGCCTGTCGGGAATGCGTATTTCCACACGACCGATCAGATCACCGTCGCCGCGCGGATTGGCTACGCCCTTGCCGGAAAGGCGCACTTCGGTACCGCTCGAAGAGCCGGCCGGCACCTTGAAAGTGACTTCGTTGCCGTCGATGTCTTTGGCGCTCACCTTCGCACCGGCGACAGCCTGTCCGACCGTAATCGGCAAGGCCATGATGATGTCACGCTTGCGCATGGTGAACTTCGGATCCTCGGCGACGGAAATCTGCAGATACAGATCGCCGTTCTTGCCGCCGTTGCGCCCAGGCTTGCCCTTGCCGGCAAGACGGATTTTCTGACCATCCTTCACACCGGCGGGGATATGCGTCTTGAACTTCTTGCCACCGGCACTCAGGGATACCGTCGCCCCCTTGACCGCCTGACGGAAGGTCAGGTTGATCTTGGAATTACGATCCTCGCCATCCTCAGGCTGCGCGGCCTGTTCGTAGGCGCCGTAAGGGCTACCCGCACCAGCGCCATACGCTCCTGCGCCTTGGCCCGCGGCTCCGCCGAACATCGAGAAGATGTCGTTGAGATTCGGATTGCCGCCGTTGGTCTGGAAACGGATGCGCGACCCGTTGCCTCCCATGCCGGCACCGCCGAACATCGATCCGAAGATGTCGGAGAAACCGCTCGCGTCGAAGCCGCCCGCACCGGAGCCGCCGGCGAAACGTGCGCCACCCATGCCGAACTGGCGGATGGCGTCATACTTCTGGCGGCTTTCCTTGTTGTTCAGCACGTCGTACGCCTCGGAAATGTCCTTGAACTTTTCCTCGGCTTCCTTGGTCTTGTTCAGATCAGGATGATACTTGCGCGCCAGCTTGCGGTATGCCTTGGTGATCTCGTCGTCGGTGGCCTCCTTGGAGACACCGAGGACCTTGTAGAAGTCTTTGCTCAGCCATTCATTCTCAGCCATGATGTGCCTCCTTTCGTGAGGTAGCTGACTTTAGCCCTGCGGGGAAGCCACGACCACACGGGCCGCGCGAATCACACGGTCGCCGATGCGGTAGCCGGCTTCCACCACGGTATCGACGGTTTCCTTCTCGGCGGTCGGATCCGGCTTGTGCAGAATCGCATCGTGCTTGGTCGGATCGAAGTCCTCGCCTTTTTCGCCGAACTTCTCGACGCCGAACTTCTCGAAAGCCTTGTCGATCTTTGCGGATACGGCCTTGAAGGAGTCGTCCATCTCGCTGTGCTCGCGGATGCGGTCGATGTCGTCAAGAGCCGGCAGCAACGCAGTAAGTACGTCGATGATGCCGTGTTGACGGAAGCGATCCTGCTCCTTCTGCGCACGATTGCGGAAGTTGATGAATTCCGCACGCTCACGCTGGAGAGCCTCAAGATATTCCGCGGCCTCCTTCTTGGCCTGGCCCAGCGGGGTCAGGGTGTCGTCGGCAGCGGCGTCTTCGGCGTTTGCAGCGGTGGCGGAACCCTCAGCCTGTGCCGAGTCGGCCGCCGTATCGGCAGCGGCCGACTCGGGGGCGCCGGCAGCGGCGTCATCCGCCGCCGGGCCGGTGCCGGAGGGAGCGGTCTGCCCGGACAGGTTGTCCATATCAGGCAGATCGTTCAGATACTCGTCCTTGTTGAAGTCGGACATGATTACTTGTTGTCCTTGTCGTCATCGTCCACGACTTCGGCGTCAACAACGTCATCGTCAGCGGCACCGGCACCTGCGGCACCGGCAGCGCCCGCTCCGGCCGCACCCGCGGCGTCGGCGGCACCCTGCTGGGCGTAGAGGGCCTGACCGATCTTCTGGGCGGAGGTCATCAGCTCGCTCTGGGCGGTCTTGATCTTCTCGACGTCCTCACCCTTCAGGGCTTCCTTGAGCTCGTTGACCTTGTCGGTGACTTCCTTGGCCACGTCGTCGGAGAGCTTGTCCTTGTTGTCGTTGACGAGCTTCTCGGTCTGGTAGGCGAAGGATTCGGCCTGGTTGCGGGTCTCGGCATCCTCCTTGCGCTTCTTGTCTTCGGCCTCGTGGGCTTCGGCCTCCTTGACCATGCGATCGATCTCATCCTTCGGCAGGCCGGAGCCGCCGGTGATGGTCATGGACTGTTCCTTGCCAGTGCCCTTGTCCTTGGCGGACACGTGCACGATACCGTTGGCGTCGATGTCGAAGGTGACTTCGATCTGCGGGACGCCACGCGGCGCCGGTGCGATACCGGTCAGTTCGAAGGTGCCCAGCGGCTTGTTATCGCGAGCGAACTCACGTTCGCCCTGATAGACCTGGATGAGCACGGACGGCTGATTGTCTTCCGCGGTGGAGAAGACTTCCGAGCGCTTGGTCGGGATGGCGGTGTTGCGATCGATGAGCTTGGTCATGATGCCACCCTTGGTTTCGATGCCGAGGGACAGCGGGGTCACGTCGATGAGCAGCACGTCCTTACGGTCGCCCTTGATGACGCCGGACTGTACGGCAGCGCCGACGGCCACGACCTCATCCGGGTTCACGGACTGATTGGCTTCCTTACCGCCGGTGAGCTCCTTGACCAGATCCTTGACGGCCGGCATACGAGTGGAGCCGCCGACGAGGACCACATGGTCGATGTCGCTCACGCCAATGCCGGCGTCGGCCAGCACGTTGTTGAACGGAGTGCGGCAACGGCCCAGCAGATCGGAGGTCATTTCCTCGAAGTGGGCGCGGGTCAGGGTCTCGTCCAGATGCACCGGAGTGCCGTCAGGGGTCATGGCCAGATACTGCATGGAAATGCTGGTGCTGGTCGAGGAGCTCAGCTCCTTCTTGGCCTGCTCGGCGGCTTCCTTCAGACGCTGCAGAGCGATCTTGTCCTTGCTCAGGTCAACGCCATACTTGTTCTTGACTTCGCCGACGAGCCAGTCGATGATCTTCTGATCCCAGTCGTCGCCGCCCAAATGATTGTCGCCGTTGGTGGCCTGCACCTGAATGGTGGAGAAGCCGTCATCGTCCTTGCCGATTTCCAGCAGAGACACATCGAAGGTGCCGCCACCCAGATCGAAGACCAGGATGCGCTCGTCTTCCTTGCCCTTTTCAAGACCGTAGGCCAGTGCGGCTGCGGTCGGCTCGTTGATGATACGCAGCACGTTCAGGCCAGCGATGGTGCCGGCGTCCTTGGTCGCCTGACGTTGGGCGTCGTTGAAGTATGCCGGGCAGGTGATCACGGCGTCGGTGACCGGCTCGCCCAGGTAGGCTTCGGCGTCGCGCTTGAGCTTCATCAGCACCTGTGCGGAAATCTCCTGCGGAGTCCACTTCTTGCCGTCGATCTCAACGGTCCAGTCAGTGCCCATGTGGCGCTTGACGGAGCTGATGGTGCGATCGACGTTGGTCACGGCCTGACGCTTGGCGACCTCGCCGACCAGAATCTCGCCGGACTTGCTGAATGCCACGACCGACGGAGTGGTGCGAGCGCCCTCGGCGTTCACGATAACGGTGGGCTGGCCACCTTCAAGAGTTGCGATGCAGGAATTGGTAGTACCCAAATCGATGCCAACTGCGCGTCCCATAACTTATCTCCTTTGCAGATTAGGTTCGCTATACGTTCTTTCGTTCTTCGCCCGAGTTCCGGATTGCCGTCTCTCGTGCTTTCCAAAACTTGAGCCTACACCACTCAACTTTTGAACGCAACTTTTTATTCCCGAATCCACAAAAATTCTTGAGCCACCTTCGCTCAACTTTGTCGATCCCCTCAATCTACCGACGCCCACACCCGCCTCACCGTCGGCAGACTAAGAAACAACCCAAACTACCGACGCTTAGAGGGCACTAAGCGTCGGTAGTTTGGGAAAAGGATGGACGACCCGGATCAGCGGGTGATCTTCACGGTCTTGATGATCATCGCAATGGCGGCCAACATGGCCACGGCGATCGCGACGACGGCCACCGCGGTACCGGTCTCACCGAGCGGCGAGCCGTCGGCCTTCGGATTGTTGTTGACCTTGCCGGAAGCGATCACACCGTTCTTGTCGGCGTTCTTGTCGGCATTCTTGTCGGAAGAACCGGCGGCCGGAGCCTGGAAGTCGACGGTCACGCTCTTGCCGGACTGGCGTCCGGTGACGGTAAGCGTATATTCGTTGCCTTCGGCCAACTTGTCGAGTGCGATCGCGGTGGTCTGCGCGGTCTTGACTCGCACACCGGAGAGCGGAGTGGTGGAATCGGAAGCGGCGATCACATTGCCCGATTTGTCCTTCAGCTCATAGCTGAGTACGGCATCACCGTTGAAGCCCGTCGCATCGGCGGCATACGAGCCGTTTTCGGTGGCGACCCTGACTTCGGCGTTGTCGGACAATGCCTTCTGCTGGTCGGTGGTGGTGGCCAGGCCGAGCGCGCCGGCGATGGTGTAGAAGTTGTCGGTCTGATCGGTCAAGCCGATCACACGCTGGGCGCCCGGACCAGATGCCGCTATGCGCAGCTGGGTGCCGGTGTGTTCCATGTCACCACCGTTGTAGCCGCCTTCCTCATCGCGGGAGTCCTCCTGAGCGGTGCCGTAGGAGACGACCATGTTGTTGCCGTCGGCGGTCTTGAGCACGGTGGAGAGCGCATAGGCCGGCTGAGCGTTGAGAATCTGCGAGGTGTGGGCGTGGTCGGCGGTGACGATCACGAGCGTGTCGGAAAGATCAACGTTCTGCAGCACGTAAGAGATGGCCTGATCGAAGTCATCGGTCTCACCGATCTGTCCACAGGCGTTGCCGGCATGATCCTGCTTGTCGATCGAAGCGCCCTCGATCTGCAGGAAGAAACCGTTGGATTGGCTGGCCGGATTGGCATTGAGCAGTTCGAGGGCCTTCTTGGACATGTCCTTGAGCGAGAATCCCTGGTTGCCGAGCCACTGATCGTTCACGGTGCATACGGTCGGATTGGCGTCCTTGGACGGATCCTTGGCGGTCGCCTTCGACGCGTTGAACTTGGTCGGCATATTGCCATCGCTCATCAGCGCGAGTACCGGCTGGCCTTCCTTGTATTCAAGCGCGTTCATGGCCGCCGGATCGTTTTCGACGGTCTGGTAGCCCATCTCCTTGGCCTGTTCCCACACGGTCTTGCCCGCATATTCGCCGCCCTGTACGGTCTGGCGGAAGTACTTGGAACCGCCGCCGATGGTCACGTCGGCGCGGGTGTCGAGCAGCTGCTCGGAGATGGAGCCGATGCCGCCGTTCTCCTTAAGCTGGTTCACGAGGCAACGCTTCGCAGCGTCATTAGAGGAACCGTCGGTCTTGCCCTGCGGACCGTAGCAGCCACGCTCGGAGGAATGTGATTCCAGTACGGCCGGAGTGGCATCCTGGATTTCCGCGGTGGTCACGTTGCCGGTCGCCTTGCCTGCAGCCTTGGCGAGTTCGAACAGATTGAGCTGTGGATTGCCATACACGTCGACATCCACCGCGTTGTTGTAGGTCTTGGTACCGGTTGCCCAAGCAGAACCGGATGCGGAGGAGTCGGTGACTGCGGTAATCTTGCCGGGATTCGAATTGGCGTTCAGATTGCCCTTACCGTCCTTGCCGACGGCGCTGTCGGAGCTGTTGGAACCGAGCGAGAAGGTCGTGTACTGTCCGGTGCCGGCTTCCACGTCGTCGAGCGCACCGGGCTGACCTACCGCGTCAAGACCGTCGAAATGGCCGTTGACACCCTTGAGATAGTTGCGCGCCACGGTGATTTCGGAGTCGCCCATGCCGTCGCCGATGAACAGGACGACATTCTTGGCGGACTTGTTGCCGATTGCTGCGATGCGTTGTGCGCCGCCATGCTGGGCCAGTTCGGTCACGGATTTGCCGTTCGGACTGTAGGTGGATGCGCTGTCAGCGAGCGCCGGTACGGCGAGCGCGCCGAGCGTGGCGACGGAGGCGAACGCCGCGATGGCGCCCTGAAGAGCCTTGTGCTTGCCCATGTGTTCTTCTTTCTTCTGCACGCGGAACCTTTCCGCGCCTTAATGTTGCGGAATCTTTCGTTTCCATCACCCACGCTAAGCACGCAAAACCAACGCAGTTCAATTCGCACCCTAACGGCAGATGAATTCTGAGCCTGCCAAAGTGAATAACTTCCCTACCATCACAAAACGGGTCTGTGACTCCCCTGTTATGAGGAAGTCGCAGACCCGTTGACTCGCTTATATGATATCGACCGCTGATTCATCGCATATGGCGGATGCCCCTAGCATGCTTATCAGCTACGCAACAGAATCTCCTCCAAGACGCCGTTTACCGCGTCGGGCATGCCGTATGCGACGAACGGTTCCTTGCTGAATCGTGGTTTGCCGTCGAGCGTACGCAAGGTGCCAACCGCTCGGACGCCTTGTTCTCGGATTGCCTGTAACGCATGCTCTTTGGTGATATACGGCATCTGTGCATGTAGCAGCGCATCAAGTACATCCTTGTCAATCGGATTATCCGCGACGGACAAACCTTTTGGAACGATGACACTCAGCCGAGCAGTTGAAGGCACGTCATGTACGGCGACGGACAGGCTCAGCGTCTGTTCATCGTACGCAATCCCAGCCGTCTCGCAGGCGATGCCGTTGATGGTAATCTGCAGTTCGCCGGCCCCAACCGGCGAGACGCCACGGAACACAATCGTCCAATCACGTCGTTCCGGCACGGATTCGACAGCTCCGTCAACCGGTGAAATCTCGAACCGACTGCCGCCGGATCCGGTAGCGTCACCATCCTTGGCACTATCAGCAATGTCGGCACGCCAATCGAACGTCATCATCGTATCCGCGATGTGCGCACGTCTCGCGCAGGATACGATTCCGTCATCCTCACGCAACGTGAAAGTTCCGTCCGCACCGGGGAAAACCAGCACGTGCAGGACCGAGGGATTGCGAAGGTCGTTGACATCGTCACCGGTTGCAAGTTCCTGCAACGGAATGATGCCACCCGCTTTAGCGAACACAGGTATGCGGTCAAGCGCGCGCCACACTTCAAGTCGCCGCCCGGACGCGTTATCGGAGACATAGCGCCGTCCATCGAAGAAGTCGTACCATTCGCCTTGCGGCAACCATGCTTCAATCCTGCCACGCTGTGCCGTCGGATCGTCATCGGTCACGATGGGTGCCACCAGCAGTTCGGTACCGAATCGGAATTCGTCTGGCACTTCGTAGGCTTGCGGATTGTTCGGTTCGCTCCAATACATCGGTTCGACCAGCGGCCGTCCGTCAAGCGCCGCACGATAGTTCATCGTGTACAAGTACGGCAGCAGCATATGGCGCAGTCTCAGTGAGGCGACCATGGCCGCATGCACATCGCCGGAAAAATTCCATGGCTCCTTGCCGGTGAACGGCGAGCTGCTTGAATGCAGGCGGTTAATCGGGCTGAATGTGCCCAACTGGTACCAACGGGCCTCCAGATGTTCATTACGGTAGCCACACATATGCCCACCGATGTCATGACTCCACCAGCCATAGCCGATGTTCGATGCGGTCGCGGTGAAATATGGCTGGAATTGCAATGACTCCCATGTGACGATGGTGTCGCCGGAGAAGCCTACCGGATAGCGATGCGAACCGGGACCGGCGTAACGGGAGAAGGTCAATGGCCAGCGGCCGTCGCGCCCAGAATCCAGATAGTGCATGTGATTGAGCACCCACAGCGGGTCAAGTCCCGGCTGTCGGGTCACACCGCCCTGTTGCCAGTCGAGCCACCAGAAGTCGACGCCCTCATCTTCCATACGGTGATGCATGTCAAGATATGCATCGACGAAGTCCGGATTGGTCAGGTCGAATTCCGCAGCCTCCCCGGTCGTGGGGTCAATGCCGACACGTTTGGCGACCGTTTCGTAATCGTCCTCGTACGCACGTATGCCGTCGCGCGGATGCACGTTCAATGTGGCCTTCAGCCCGCGTTCGTGCAGACTGCGCAGAAATGCACAATGATCCGGGAATAGCTGACTGTTCCACGAGTAGCCGGTCCAGCCGGAACCATATTTCGGATTCACGTCATCGACACGATGCCAATCCATATCGATGACCGACGTGGTGAACGGGATACCCTCATTCTTGAAACGATCCATCAGTTCCAGGTATTCCGTCTGCGTGTAACGGTAGTAGCGACTCCACCAGTTGCCAAGCGCATAGCGCGGCAGCAACGGGGTCGGTCCAGCCAGCGTATAGAAGTCCTGCACAGCTTCGATGTAACGACGCCCGTATCCGAAGAAATAGATGTCGGTTTCCGCATGATCTCTTGGCCTAACCCAAGTGCCGAGCGGATTCGTCTTGCCGTCGACTTCATCGGCCTCGACGATGACGTTCGATCCGGAATCATCGATCACAGCCCAACCGTCACGTGAGAGTACACCGTCATCCAACGCGATTTCGCCATCAGCCTCGTCGAGTGTACGCGCGGTACCTTTGAGATTGTGCAGAGGCGCATCGCCGTAATGCCAAGTATTGAACTGAGTATCGGAGACGCCTTTGACGACGATGCTCAGCCCTTCCTTGCTGAACGGTTTGCCGTCGTAGGTCAGGTAGAGTGCAGGGGTATCGACGATGAGCAGCCCGTTACGATGCGTTACGGTGAATTCCGGATCGGCTCCAAAGTCGCGATTGACGGCCATCTGCGTCAACCGATCCTCAAACTCGCCTGAATCGGACCATTCGAGCCGAATGAGGGATTCGGTGAGGATGCCGATCCTCCAATGCTCGCCCTGTAGGACTGTCGCGTCGCGCATGCACGGTCGTGCATTGCGTACATAGTCGATGAATACGTTGCTTGTCATGGTGTTTCCCACTTTACTTGCCACTGCCAGTCGCGATGCCGGCGATGAACTGCTTCTGGAAGATCATGTAGACGATGATTACCGGCACGATGGCCAGCGAGGTGGCCGCGAACAGTCCGCCGTAATCAGTGCCGTACTGGCCGTTAAAGGCCTTCAATCCGACGGCGAGCAGCTGCTTCTTCTCATCAGTGATCATAAGGAACGGCCACAGGTAGTCTTCCCAGTTCCACAGGAACGTGAATATCGCCAATGCCGCGATGGTATTGTGGCTCATCGGCAGGATGATGCTGTGGAAGATTCTGGTTTCGGAAGCACCGTCGAGTTTGGCAGCTTCGATCAGCTCATCGGAGACGCCGGAGATGGATTGGCGGAACAGGAAGATGCCGAATGCGCTTATCATGCCGGGCAACACGAGGGACGTGTAGGTGTCTTGCAAACCCCAGTTGGTGAACATCTCGTACTGCGGGATGATGGTTACGGCCCATGGGATCATCATGGTGCTCATGACGACGCCGAAGAGCAGGTTACGGCCACGGAAGCGCATTTTGGAAAACACGTAGCCGAGCACGGCACTGGTATAAATCGCAATGCCGGTTTTCAGACCCGCTACGACCAGAGAGTTGATGAACAAGCGCAGGAAATTGAATTTTTCCTGGATACTCACATAGTTGGCAAGTGTGGATGGCTTGGGGAACAGCCCTCCGGTCACCTTGACGATCTCGCTGTTCGGTGCAAATGACGAGATAAACATCCAGATGAAAGGAACGATGGTGATCAGGGCGACGGCGAACAATAACGCCGTGAGGATGATGCCGCCGATTCTGCGATTTTTCATGCCAGGTCCTCCGAATCTCCCGAAATCTTGAACATGATGAGGGTCAGCACGCCGGTAAAGAGGAAGAGGATGACCGCCTGCGCCGACGCGACTCCGAAGTTATATTTCTGGAATGCCTGATCGAAGATGAGATAGCTGATGGTGTAGGTCGATGTTCCCGGCCCGCCTTCGGTCATGACGAGAATCTGCACATATGCCTGCAGATAGCTGATAAGCGACGTGATGAAGATGAATAAGGTGGTCGATTTAAGCAGTGGCAGAGTGATTTTAAAGAAGACCTGCACCGAATTGGCTCCATCGATGGCGGCGGCCTCATAGACATCGCGCGGCAGATTCATCAGGCCGGCCAAGTACAGGACGGTAGCATAACCGAAATCCTTCCAGATGGTCATGATGATGATTGCGGGCATGGCCCACTTGGTGTCATGCAGCCAATTGATATCGAGTCCGGTGATTTTATCCACCATGCCGAACTGCGGATCGAACATCCACATCCACACGAAAGAAACCGCAACGAGTGGGGTAATGGTCGGCATATAGAACAAACCACGCAACGTATCCTTGCATCTGACGAGTTTGGCGCTCAGCAGCAACGCCAGCCCAAGACCCAATACGATGCGAAAAACGGTGGATATTCCTGCGAACACTGCCGTGTTCCACATAGAACTCCAGAAAAGCTTGTCGGTCAGAATCTGTTTGAAGTTATCGAAACCGACCCAGTCATAGGTGCCAACCAGAGGATTCCAGTCATGCAGGCTGCCTGCGAACGCCTTGATGATCGGATAGGCCAGGAATACGGCGAAGTAGACCACCAAGAAGGTGACCGCCATGTTGCGTAGGGTGAAAATCCTTGACAGTAGAGATTCACCGTTCTTGTTCTTCATTGAATCTCGCCTCTTTATTGAGTTGAATCAGGTCGGCATGTCGGCGCGCCATGCCGACCTATGCCGTTTGTGAGAAAAGACAGCCGCGGCGCGGAGGAGATGAAACCGTGCCGCGGCTATGGGTTGGATGGGGGGAATGGAGAGGAAGCGGACTGTCGACGGTTACTCGTGCTCGTCGAAGTAGGTGTATTTGCTTTCCATCGACGTGAAATCGGAACTCTTCATGTCGGTATCCATCTGAGTCTGTGCTTCCTTAAGCGCCTTATCGATGGACATGCCATTCTGGAAGACGTTCTGGAAGGCGGTGGTGCCGCTGGATTCGACGGTGGACGGTGCCGGTCCCGGCCAGATCAGACGATCGACGCGCGGTTGGATGGCGGCCATGATCGGCTTGGCGAGGATGTCTTCGTCCTGCTGAAGGGTGACCTTAGCGGGGAAGGAGTTAAGTTCGTCGACCGCCTCGCGGATGTAATCGTCGTTGGCGAGCAGGTATTTGATGAAGTCCTGAGCGACGGCTTGCTGTTCCTTGGTCTGGTTCTTGTTGATGCCCGGGGTGGATTCACCGTTGTAGCGATCGTAGGCGAACGGGGTGTCCTCGGAGAAGGTCGGAGTGGCGAAGACACCGTAATCGATGTCCGGGTACTTCTCCTTGAGAGTGCCTTCCATGTGCCCCCATGCGTAAATCATGGCGGACTGTCCGTTGCCGAAACTTTGGGTGTAGTCATTGCCGAAATCGACGGATCCGACCTTGTACTTGTCATACAGGTCCTTGAGGAACTGCATATTCTCCTTGGTCACGTCATTGTCGTAGTTGGCTTTCTTGCCATCGGAGCTGAACAGCAACTCGCCCTTTTGATAGTTCAGGCCCTGATAGATGGCGCTGTAGGCGTCGCCGTTGAAATTGAAGCCGGCTTGGGTCATTTTGCCGCCGTCGGTCTTGGTGAGCTTCTGGGCGACTTGGATAAACTCGTCCCATGTGGTAGGGATGTCGGCATCGGTCAGTCCGGCTTCCTTCCATAGGGTCTTGTTGTAATAGATGTTGCCGGTGTTGATGACGGAGTCGACGTATTTGACCTTACCGTTTTCATCCTCATGCACGGAGGCGGTGGAGTAGTCGGTTTCCAGTGCCTTGGTATCGATGTCGTAATCGGCCGCGTACGGGCGAATCAAAGCGTCGTAGGAGTTGTGAATATTGAAGACCGCCGGACCGTTTTTGCCCTTCAAGGCCAGCGGCAACTTGGTCCAGTAATCATCCCAGGAAACGTTCACCGTCTTGATGGTGACGTTCGGATAGATTTTCATGTAGGATTCGATCATCTTGTAGACCGGATCGGTCCCCTTGGACCCCCAACTCCAGTATTCGATCTGAATCGGCTTGCCGTCGTTGACCAGATGGTTGGGGTCATAGGTGATGGTCTTGCCCATGACGTCGAGCCCCTTGTCAGCCTTGGTATCGGTGGTACCAGAACCGGTGGTGCCGCTGCCGCATGCCGCCAGCCCAACGATGCTCATAGCCGCCACTGCTGCCGCAATGCTCTTTTTGAACCTCATGTCTCTCCTTACGTCTTCGTAAGCCTTCATTTGCCCTAGCGGACAGGCAACAGCATACGACAAGGGTTTCATATTGGCAATTCAGTTTTTTTATAAATGTAACCGGTTTCATTTGAAACCCTTTTCATTGCAACAATGTGAGCGTGAACATGTGATAATCACACGGCGTGTCGCACTGAAACCCTTTTCATTCTTTTTCACTTGTGCAACAATGGAGAGACAAATGCGATGCTAGGCTGAAACAAGCATCACGAATCATTCGGAGGCACCATGAAGGCGAGTATCGGCGACGTAGCACTCAAAGCCGGCGTATCCAACGCGACGGTGTCGCGCACCTTCGCGCACCCTGAGCAGGTATCCGAAGCAACTCGCATCAAAGTGCAGGCCGCAGCCGATGCGTTGAATTTCAGCATCTCCCGATCGGCGGGAATCCTCAAATCAGGACGCACCTACCGTGTCGCATTGCTAATCGGCAGTCATGCCATCGAATGGTTCACGGCAGAGATTATCGCCGGACTCAACGACGTCTTACGCGACGCCGGCTACGATCTCGTCATCTACCCCATCGAAGGGGCCGAGGCACGCGATGCATTCTTCGAAGAGCTGCCCGTCCGCAACAACGCAGATGCCGTGTTCGTATCCTCTTTCGGCATCAGCCCAGACGAAGTGAAGCGTCTCGGCACCGCCAAAATACCGATTGTCGGAGTCAACACCACCAGCGAGGGCTTCGATGCGACTGTTGGCATCGACGACAAGGAAGGCATTAAGCTCATCGTGCGGCATCTTGCCAAACTAGGGCATCGCAATCTTCTGTACCTCTATGAGAGCTTCTCGTCTACGCTCGGTTTCAGTTCATACAACCGCATCACTGGATTTCAAGAAGCCTGCGGCACCATCGATGGCATGAATGCGCGCACACTGGCCGTGCAGAAGAACGACAACATCATCGATGCCGCGATCTCCGAAATGATGGCGCAGGACAATCCGCCCACGGCCCTATGCTTCCATCAGGATTCGCAGGCTATCCCGCTGTTCTTCCGTCTTCAACGAAGCGGGCTATCCATCCCATTGGATATTTCCGTGACAGGTTTCGATGACAGCGCGTTCGCCGAAGAAGCCCAATTAACCACCGTCCGGCAACGGCCGCATGATATGGCCGTCGCAGCCGCAAGGAAAGCGCTGGATCTGATTGAAGGACGACCTGTCCCCAAACCGTTCGAGACGTTCCCGGTTCAACTACAGGTACGCGGCTCGACCGCAAAGCCACGAACTACGCCTTTACTGTAGATACGGGTGTTTCACAGACGGATGCCCGACCTCGCCAACCGATCTTGGCGCAGGTCTTCTGGACCGGCATTGACCGAAACTATGCGCGGGAACCACGAGCCGCACGAGTGGCTTTGACGGCCACGAAGAAGCTGCGGACCAATAACACGCACAGGTAGGCCGCGAACATGATGGCTCCGGCACGCGGCGAGACCGCTCCGGCGACCCATGTGCCGAAAGGCGTGGTCAGCGCAGCTATGACGCCGATGATCAGCCCGGCCTTGATGTGCACCAACTTACGTTTCATATTCGCCACACTGGTGGTGATCGAGTTCGGGAACATGGCAAGCAGCGAAGTACCGCGCGCGATCAGATCGGATGCCCCGAACAGTATCGACAATGCCGGCACGGCCAGTGCGCCGCCGCCGATACCCAGCAACCCGGCCAAAGTGCCGATGACCACGCCCAACAGCACCAGCCCGATGCCCGTCACCACACTCATGGAGATCTGTTGGTCCCGCGACGGCGTAAAAATCACCTGATTGGCGGTTACGAATATCAGAAACACCACGAACACCCACCGCAGTACGAGTTCCGGCAACCGCGACAACAGCCAGCTACCAAACTGTCCGCCGGCGAACATGCCAACGAACAGCAGCACGGCCGCGACCCAGTCGACGTTGCCATTGTGCGCATAGGAAATCACACCGGAAATCGACGTCGGTACGATCGCCAGCATGGAGGTCGCCGCCGCATGGCGTTGCGACAGTCCGAGCCACACCAGTGCGGGCACGATCACCGTACCGCCGCCGATGCCGAACATGCCGGACAACAGGCCGACGATCATGCCGACAATCACCAGCACCATCATACCGTGAGGCGATTCATCCAGCCCACTCGGATTCGGCCCGAATAGGCGATCCGCCTTCGTGGGACACGTTGCCCCATTCATTTCATCGTCCATCTTCCGGTCCCTCTCTCTAGAGCTACGCCCGATACTACAAGAATTGGCTACCGCTCACCCGCTATCGGCCATTCCTTCGAATCGAGACCGCGATGCCAGTAGGCACCGTCTTACGCGAAACCGATGATGATACACCTGTCTTTTCTTGGATTGGTAGATTGGGAAAACCATGAATCCAATCCAAAACACGTGAGTACGCGCGATGGAATGGATAAGGAGAAGGACTACTGATCGCCACCATACACGGAATCGGTGCCGCGCAGCACCAATTGGGCGCGAACCACTTCATGCGGGGTTTCCACGCTCTCGCCTGCGATGAGCTTCATGGCCTTATGCGCGGCAAGACGCCCCATGGCAAACGGATCCTGACGCATGGTGGTCAAGTTCACCGTATCGGCGTACGGCGAATCATCGAATCCGATAATCGAAAAGTCACGTGGCGTACGATGCCCATAACGATCAAGCTTCAGTACCAATGGGATGGCCATCATATCGGTCTGACAGCAAATCGCATCGGGGAACTCGTCCAGCGCCAGCAATGCCGTCAGCGCCGAATCCGCAAATGTCTTGCCACGCGGAACGGCAAGCACCTGCCATGTGAACTGATGCGTGGCCTCGGCCATCTTGCAGGCGCGGACGAAGCCCTGCCCTCGGGCGTCAATGGAGGAATTGATCGAATCGATCGCCTCGGAGCACACGTATATCAGGTTTTTGTGTCCCAGACTGATCAGATGCTGTGCGGCGGTGAACATACCGGCCTCGTCATCGATACTGATGCTTGCGTCAAAACCGGCCGCGGAGGGAGTATTGATACCGATGATCGGCACATGGATCCGCTTGAGCTGCTCGACTTCCTGCGGCTCGATGGCGAACGATGCCACGAACACGGCGTCGACGTTACGGCGTACCGGCAGGTTGGTGAAGAAGTCACGGCGGTTCTCGGCCGTATCGATGTGCTGGAACAAGGAAATGTCGTAGCCGGCTTCATGCATCACGGCATTGATGCCCGCAAACACTTCGGTGTTGAACCAGCTGGTAATCTCCTCGTTCATGAGCAAGGCCACACGGTACGTCTGCCCGGATTTCAGCGAGGTCGCGGAACGGGAAATGTTGAAGTCCAACTTATCGGCCGTTTCCAATACCTTACGCCTGGTGCGCTCGGAAACGAGCTCGGGACGCGTGAACGCGCGAGAGACTGTCGAAATCGATACTCCCGCGGCTTTGGCCACCTCACGAATGCCAGCCTTATCCATGTCGGCCCCTTTGCGACTTGCGGCATTGCCGCCACGTCCGTCATGGACGCATGATGGCGACGATGCCCCTCTTGATACTGATTCCATCATACTGCGAACGTTGTCAAAAACGAACCAGCATTCTTGCAATCCTTACGAATCGAAATTTCATACGGATCATGCCGCCAACGCACACACCAGCAGCAAAACCGGGTATAACGCATAGAACACCCACTTGTCCCACGCATGCCTATAGCCGAGCCTACCGTTATGGAAATGAGTGAACAGCACACCGAAACCCGGGGCAATCATCATCACCGCACCGAACAGGCCGGCAGTGAGCATCATCGTGTTCTCATATTTGCGCATGAGGGTGAAAATCAACACGAAACCAAGCGTCACCGCTCCTAGGCTCATCAGGTGCTGACGCAATCCGACGCGCAACAGCAAGTCCCAGAGCAGACCGATCAGCACCATCACGACGGAAAGAACCCAACGCATAGCACCCTGATGGCGTTCAGCAATCCAATCCATCAAGGCAAGCACCGCCAATGCTATGAACAGACCAAACACGGGATTCTGCGAACCCAAGTCGAACGCACGCCCCGACGTGGCCATGTCGTACGGCACTTCACAGACCAACGCCAGCACGAACAGCTCCATGCCATATATCACCCGGCTATGCGTGTGCTCATACCCTCGCACCAGCAGCCAAGCGTACATCGGCACCGCACACCACGACACCACTTCGCATAGCACCATCGCGGTCAACGAACCCATATCGTTCGTGTTCGAGCCGAACAGCAACGGCACGAGCGTGGTACTTGCCGCGGAAAGGAACAGGAAGAAACCGCCGATCGTCTTGAGCCCGAACGTGGTCAGGCCACGTCCGCGGCGCCGCCCGCGCGAGCCGCCGAAACCGATCTGCTCGGTACTATCGTTTCCTTCGCCGTGCTCGGCGTATCCTTCCATGACCATCCTCCTCAGGTGTTCAGCACGTAGTCAAGCAACCCGTCATAGTCCGCTCCTGTGAACGAACATACCGCATGACGCGAAACGACCGGATCATGCGTCGGTGATATTTCCGTACGGAAATACGCGCCGTCGATGCCGGCCGCGGCTGCGCCGATGATGTCGTTGGTCTCGTCGTTGCCGACCATGAGTGACCGTTCGGCGGTGACGAGCTCGCGGTCGAGCGCCGACATGTACAAGTCGCGCGCGGGCTTGCGCATGCCCTCCTCGCTGGAGATGATCACATCGTCGAGCACATCGGCGAGCCCCGTCATCTCCAACTCAGGTCGGGTATAGCAAGATTGCGCATTGCTCAGCAGCACCACTCCCACGCCGGCTTCCCGCAGTCGCCCGATCATATCGAGCGCACCTTGGTAGAGTCGGATCATGCCGGTACTGCCCTGACGGAACGCCCAAGCCGCCTGTGCCGCCGCCTGCGGGAGTGGCAGAATCCGTTCAACCTCGTCGGCTTGGTCGATGAGCAGCGAACGATAGACCGGGAGAATATCGAATTCCCTCCAATCGTCCCGCACGGTACTGCGATTGGCTTGGCGCAGCATCTCACCCGCCTCGAGTCGCGCAAAGCGGCCGCGCAACGCTTCCACCGATTCGTATTCGACGCCGAATCCCCGCAACTTCTCATACAACGCCTGCCAGGCGGTTTCGGACCGTTCGTCGGTGCGAATATCGATCAGCGTTCCATACAGATCGAAGAACACCACTTGATAACGTGGCCCCCTTGGCATCAACGCCGCATCGTTCATAATCCGTCCTTTCGTCATGGAGACCATTTCAGCGGAGCTGCCAGATTGCAAACGTATGCGGCGGCACCACGATATAGTCACCATCACCTGCATCGATCGTGACGCCCATCTGGCCGGAGCTCAGCACGGCGCACCATTGCTTGTTGCTCCACCCGTCTCCCGCAACCGCGATGTCCGCGACATTGATGGCGATCGGCGTATCCTCGGGATTGGCGAAAACCGCATACCCGTTGACACGGAATACCAGCTCGTCCCCCGGCGTGGTGACGATGCTGCGTTGCGCATCGAACCAGTCGGGATTCTCCTTGCGCAATGCGATCAGACGGGCATAATAGTCAATCATGTCACGCATCTGGTAGGCGTGATTCCAGTCGAGCCAGTTGAGTTCGTGGGAGGAATCATAGGAATCCTCATTGCCATATTTGGTGCGTGCGAACTCTTCGCCGGAGAGCATGAACGGCAGACCTGCGGAGGTCAATATGATGCCGGCCGCCATACGATTCGCCGCCATGATGCGCCGTACCGCGACGCGCTCCTCTTCATTCAAGGGACGCGCGTCGTAAATACCGGAGGTGACGGCCGCTCTGGCAACGGCAGATGACTCGACCCTGTCGGAGCCATTTGAGGCAGCCACGGCTGCCGCGGCCTCACCGCGTATGCTCGCACACAGCTTGTCCCACAACGTCAGATCGTCATGCGCCGAAACGTACTGCACGATCTGCCCTGCCTCACCCTCCGGCCGCGGCGAGGTACGCCACGCATTCACCGCTTGGCGAGTCTTGCGCGCGGTGGCATGCTCGCCGCCGTTCACGAAGCCCGGACGGTTCGAATAGAACACATGACCTTTGATGGTGTCGCGCGTAGTGTCGCAGAAGTGCCCGATACGCTTGTCCAGCAATCGTAGGCCTTTCTTGTCGGCCAGCACGGTACCCGGCAACGGCGCGGATGCTCCGGCAGCCCACGGTTCGCCGTACATGATGATGTCCCTGCCACGCTCCGGAATCTCATCCAAGGCGGCACGCACGGCGTTCATGGTGTCGACGTCGATCAGCCCCATCAGATCGAACCGGAACCCGTCGATGTGGTATTCGCGCGCCCAGTATGTCACGGATTCCACTACGAAACGGCGAAACATCGCGCGTTCGGTGGCCATGTCGCAACCGCAGCTGGAACCGTTGGCAAGTGCCCCGTTCGGTTTGCGGCGCAGGAAGTATTCCGGCACGGATCGCTCGAACCAGTTGTCGGGTGAGAACATGTGGTTATAGACCACATCCATGATCACTTTGAAGCCGGCGTCATGCAATGCCTGCACCATCTGCTTGCACTCACGGATGCGCACGGCCCCGTCATAAGGATTGGTCGCGTACGAGCCTTCCGGAACGTTGTAGTTAACCGGATCATAACCCCAGTTATAACGATTGCAGGTGGTTTCGTCTACGGAACCATAGTCGTGCAACGGCATCAGCTGCACCGCCGTGACGCCGAGTCGTTTCAGATAGGCGATACCCGTCGGAAAATCGGGATGGCCGTCCAAGGAAGTGTCGGCATCGGTGAAGGCAAGATACTTGCCGCGATGGGATTCCGGAAAACCGCCCGCCGGATCATTGCTGAAGTCTCCGACGTGCGTCTCCCACACGATCGTCTGCGACAGCGGTATTTCAGGCATATGGTCATGATCCCACCCCTCGGGGTCGGTGCGGGGCAGGTCGACCACCATGCTGCGCCGGCCGTTCACGCCAGCCGCACGGGCCCATGGATCCGCGACACGATCGATTGATCCGCATTCACGGTGAATCAAAAAATCGTAGTAGACGCCATGCTTGTTGTCCGCAAAATCATAGACCCATGAACCATCCGTCTGCGGATGCATCGGGTATTGCCCAATCAACGCGTCGCCGCGTTCACCCATGGAGCCGTGTGTAAACAGCCTCAGCGTCACCTTATCGGCCGTAGGCGCCCAGAGAGCGAACTGGGTGCCGGCAGGCGAAACCACGGCACCCAGTTGCCGTTCCAGACACAGCGGGAACGGTTCGGCGACGCTCGTATTCGGCTGTTCATAGCTGGTTACGAGCGTCATTACATCATCCCTTCACGGAACCCGCCATGGATTCCTGGTAGAAGCGCTGCATCAAGATGAACAGGATGGCGATCGGAATGGAGATCACGACCGCAGCCGCCGCGAAGCGGGCATACCAGTTCTGGATGTATTCCTTCTGCAGCATGAGCCACAGGCCCAATGCCACGGTGTAGTTGGACTGCGTACGACAGATCACCTTGGCCATGACGAAGTCGAGCCACGGACCCAAGAAGCCGATGATGGCCTGATAGACGATCATGGGCTTGCAGATCGGGATGATGATCTTGTAGAACACCTGGAACCGGGTGCAGCCGTCAAGCAGCGCAGCCTCGTCAAGCGAGGTCGGAATGGTGTCCATATAGCCCTTCATCACGTAGAAGCCCGCACCGGTACCGGCCGAGTAGACCAGAATCAGGGCGACGATCGTCATGTTGCCATCGGCCAGGCCCATGGCCTTGAGAATGAAGTAGATGGCGGTGACGGCCATGATGCTCGGGAACATGCCCAAAATCAGCACGACGTTCATGAAGGTCTTACGCACGCGGAAACGCATGCGGCTCATGCAGTACGCCACGGACAAGACAAAGATCACCGAGATGACGCAGGTGAAGCACGCGATGATGAACGTGGTTGTGAACATCTTCGGGAAGTTCAGCACGTTACGGTCGGTGAACAGCACCTTATAGTTCTCGAGCGTCCATTCCTTCGGGAAGAAGCTGCTGGTATACGGTGCGGTGTTCTTATTGAACGATTCCGCGAACACCCACACGATCGGAACGAGCCAGATGACCGCCAGTACCGCCAGGAACAGATGGGCCGCGATGTCGCCGACGATGCGACGCTTCTTCTGGTCGTGCAAAAGGCCGTGGCTTTCGACTTCGGCTACGGAGTGCTTGTTGCTCATCGGAATGCCTCCTCATTCTTGTAGGAGCCGGAATTGCGGTAGGTGATCAGCGAGACCACGGCCAGCACGACGAAGGTCATGATGCCGATGACGGCACCCAGGTTGTAGTCCTGCTTGTCGACGGTCAGCTTGTACAGCCAGGTGATCAACAGGTCGGTCTTGCCGGCGGAGTCGCCCAGCGGCGTCGGATCGCCGGCGGACAACAGGTAGATCACGTTGAAGTTGTTCACGTTGCCGGTGAAGGTGGTGATCAGGTACGGAGTGAGCACGAAGATGATATACGGCATGGTGATCTTCGTGAAGATCTGCCACCAGTTGGCGCCGTCGATCTTTGCGGCCTCGTACTGGTCGGCCGGAATGTTCTGCAGAATGCCGGTAATCTGCATGATGGTGTACGGGATGCCGACCCACAGATTGATGACGATGACGGTGACGCGGGCCCACGTGGCGTTCGTGAAGAACGGCAGTGGATCAGTGATCCAGCCCCATGTCTGTAACGTGCGATTGACCGCACCCTGCGGCTGGAGCATGGTGTGCATGACCAGCAAGGATACGAATTGCGGCACGGCGATCGACATGGAGAAGCATGCACGCCAGAAGCCCTTGCCGCGAGTGGTCTTGCGGTTGATGATCATGGCCACGAACATGCCGAGGAAGAAGTTCAGGAACGTGGCGAAGAACGCCCACACCAAGGTCCAGATCAGCACTCGGACGAACAGTCCGGCATTGACGGTGCCGCCGCTGTTGGAGAATACGGTGGCGAAGTTCTTCAGGCCGACCCAATCGAAAAGAACCAGATTCTTATGGTCATAGCTGGTGAATGCCATGGAGATCATGAAGATCAACGGCAGCACGGTGAAGACCGCAATACCCAGCGTAGGCAGGAACATCAGCAACAGGTGCGCCTTGGCGTCGAGCAATTCATGCACATCGTCCATAAAGCTCGGGGCCTTGCCGTTCTCCTGCATCTGGACCTGGGACTTGTAGGCAGCGCGCACGGATAGGATCCACAGCCCTACGAAGGCGACGCAAATCACGATGGAGCACACGCCATACAGCAGGATGACCACGGAACGATCAGGTTCGACGTACTCCCAGAAGCCGTCAACGAGCTTCTTGCCACCTTTGTTTTCTCCTAGGCTCGGAATCTTGGACAGGTATCCGATGCCGCTGGTGAACAGGTACACAAAGAATGCGACTTCCAAAGCCAGCATGGCAATGCCCTTGACATACTGCTTGCGAACGATGTTGCCCAGACCGAACACGATTGCGGAAAGCCTAGTGAATACATCACCTTTGGTCAATGCCGCCTTTACCGTATATGGCGATGGGGGAACGTAATCAGCGCCTTGCTTCCGGCGGCGCTTCATCTCCCGGGGGGAAAGAGTTATTGCTGTCATTTCGACCGCCTCTCTATTGGGAACGAACCATCTCACGCATGGAAGCGGATCCGCTCTGCCGTGCTTCATTGCGTGAAAGATTCGCGCTTACATAAAAAGGCCTTGCTTTCCGGACAAGGGGAAGGAGAATTGAAAACCTTGCCCGGGAATGCAAAGCGTAAAGGAGGAGTGAGTCATGGTGTCGAAATCATAGGAGGCATCATGACTCGCAATGCGTCCAGTGTGGTCGGTGGTCGGCGAATGCATCGCCGACCACCGCAATATTCAGTTATTGTTGTCCGCCATCACCGATTCACTCGGCGATGGTGCCCTTGGCCTGGGTGACACAATCCTGGTACTTGGAAGCGGCGTTGTCCTTGGTGATTTCCTTGTTGACCAGAGCCTTGCCGAAGGTCTCGGCCGGAGTCCACCAGTCGTTCATGCCGGCCAGACCGGACTGCAGGATTGCGGTGTTGGCCATGGTATCGGCCTGGGCCTGAGCCGCGATATCATCCTTGGTGAGATCGGCCAAGGACTTGTCGGTCGGCGGGATGGAACGCATCTCGTAATGCAGCTTCTGAGATTCGGTGGAGCCAAGGTAGGCTGCGAACTGAGCGGCGGCCTTGGTGTTCTTGGCGTTCGGATTGTAGGCGACGGCCTTGGTGGCCGCGAAGGACTTCATTTGCTTCTTCTGGCCGTTCACGGTGAAGGTCGGCAGCTGGGTGGCGGCGTAGTTGTCGCCCAGGGCTTCCTTGACGTCTTTGGCGGACCAGGTGCCGGAGAAGAGCACGTCGGCGGAGCCGTCCTTGATGGCGGCCAGACCGGAGGCACCATCATCGTTGCTGAAGTTCGGGTTGGCAACCACGTCGACCAGGTAGGAAGTGATGTCGGCGCCATCCTTTGGGAAGACCATGCCGGCCTTCTCGTCGTTGCCGGACTTGCCGAACAGGGTCAGGCCATCGAAGAAGCCGTTGATGTACTAGGAATTGGACATCGGGAAGGTGACCTTGGCCTTGGCGAGCATGGCGTCGAAGTCCTTGGCCTCGTCCGCGGTGATCTTGGACTTGTTGTAGTACATGAACCAGGTGTTGTCGGTGTACGGCACGCCGTAGAGCTTGCCGTCGGTGCCGGTGACGGAGTTGATTTCCAGATCGCCGTTCTGTTCCTTGACCTGCTTCTCGGCGTCGGTGCCCAGCTGTCCGATGCCACCCTGTTCGATGAGGGTGCCCAACTGATCGGAAGCGAACATGTAGACATCCGCGGCGGAAGCCGGATCGGTGGCGACGTTCTTGGAAGCGTCGCCCTCGGAGACGACATCGTTCTTCCACGTGATCTTGTATTCCGGGTGAGCCTTGGCGAAGTTCTCTTCGACCTTACCCAGCCAATTGGAGTCCTTGGCCTGATCTTCCTGCGGAGCCCACACGCTCAGCGTGATGGCTTCGGTGCCCGAAGAGCCCGAGGAGCCGTTGCTTCCGGAGCCGCACGCCGCAAGCGGTACCAGCATGGAGACAGCAGCCGTCAGTCCGATTGCCTTCTTCCAATCGATCTTCATTGATCTTCCTTTCCTCACATAACCTGTGTTCCCTCAACACAGCCAGTATCAAGCGTTCGCTCAAGCTCTGCATACGTTCACATCATCGTTTCACGGATAATTGCTGTCCGTCCTTGGAGCCACCGGGAGTGCATCAGTGATTGTCACTATACCACATTTCTGCCAACGTTTGCAATTTGCGGTAGGATATTTTCATCGCCATCAGGCAAGCCCTATCTTTCCAAGGAGACACATCACCATGGATTCCCGCCCGACGCACTCCAGGCCGGCATGGCTCGATACCGCCGTGTTCTATGAGATCTATCCTCAATCCTTTGCCGACGCGAACGGCGATGGCATCGGCGACATCGCCGGAATCACCGCCCGTCTGGATTACATTCAGGACCTTGGATGCAATGCGATTTGGCTGAATCCCTGCTTCGATTCCCCCTTCAAAGATGCCGGCTATGATGTGCGCGACTACCGACTCGTAGCCCCCCGATACGGTACGAACGCCGATCTGATCGCACTGTTTCACGAGGTACACGAACGCGGCATGCACATCCTGCTCGACCTAGTCCCCGGTCACACCAGCGAAGAGCACGCATGGTTTCGCCGTAGCGCCGAAGCCGCTCACAACGAGTATTCCGATCGATACATCTGGACGGATTCGTGGATCGCAGGCGGCGACGGGCTGCCGTTCATCGGCGGCGAATCACCGCGCAACGGCACCTACATCCTGAATTTCTTCAAATGCCAGCCAGCACTCAACTACGGGTTCGCCCATCCAAAACATGCTTGGCAGCAACCCGCCCTGGGACCGGACGCACTCGCCACCGCCGACGCGATGGTCGACATCATGCGCTTCTGGCTGTCCCGCGGCGCCGATGGCTTCCGCGTGGACATGGCCGACAGTCTCGTCAAGCATGACGATGACGGCAAGCCCTATACGATCCGCACCTGGCAGTACATGTTCTCGAAGATTCGCCCGGAATTTCCCGAAGTCGCGTTCGTATCGGAATGGGGACGTCCACGCGAAAGCCTTGAAGCGGGATTCGACATGGATTTCTATTTGGACTGGCGCTGGGACGGCATTCCGAACGGGTACAACATGTTGTTGCGCAACGTTGACGACCCCTTGAGCCGCGATGGCGACCTGAGCTATTTCAACGCGGATTCCGAGACGCCGATCGCCTCGTTTCTGGAGCAATATGAGCCGCAGCTGCGCGATGCGGAACGGTTGGGAGGCACGTTCAATTTCATCACCTGCAATCATGACACCGCACGCATCGCACCGCGATTGAGCGAACGCGAGATCGCCCTGGCCTACTGCACGCTGTTCGCCATGCCAGGCACGCCGTTCCTGTATTACGGCGATGAAATCGGCATGCGATATCTACCCCTGCCCACTCTGGAAGGGGGTTACGTACGCACTGGCTCACGCACGCCGATGCAGTGGAGCGCAGCAAGTTTGGCTGGGTTGAAGGCCGGAGCTATCGCGAACACGGATGACGAGACCTCCGCCTACCTGCCGATCGACCCATCCGCCGATGCGCCGACCGTTGCCGAATCGCGAACACGAGATGATTCGCTATGGCGCATCGTGCACGACATGCTCCATCTCAGAAACGAAACCGAGGCGCTTCATGCAAGGGGGACGTTCACGGCATTGAGTCGTGGGCGATTGTTCGCATTCGCACGGTCGTCGGGGTCGCAAAGGGTGATTATCGCCGTCAATCCAAGCCGGCACAGCGAACGTTTGCAGTTGCCGGAAGGCGATTTTACCGAAATCTTCCATATCGGCGATATCGATGTCTCCGGCGACTCTCTGAACATGGGTTTGCAAAGCTTCGCAATCCTACGAGACTAAGTATGCTTCATATTGCAAACGTTCGTCATAACAACCGCGACAAATCAATATGCCAGCCATAGTACAGTCATCATAAACCTATATATCGCAACCATTTTCGACAGCACAACATACGTTGAAAACGATAGCATACTATGGTACAGTAATCGTCATAACGCCTGCCGGCGGCATCGCAGCCTGCCGACACTCACATAGACAGCGTCGTTGCACAGCATGTAGGCGGACGCATACGAAAGGGAGACTGAATCAGCATGACAGCATCAACGCAGCACACCGAAAGCGCCGAGCGTATCGCGCGCCCGCTTATCCAGCTGGCCAAAATCAACGGCATCTCCACCTCGTATATCGACCAGCTCGGCACCTATGTTGAGATCCGCGACGAAGTGCTTGTTTCCGTGCTGGCCGCACTGGGTGTGGACGCATCCACCGAGCAAGCCATCACCGATTCATACGCCGAGGCCAGGCAGCGCATTGCAGATACGCTCATACCGCCGACCGTGGTGAAGTTCATCGGCAAACCGACCACCATCCCCATTCATAACAAGGGCAACGATGTGACGTTGCGTCTTATGCTGGAAGACGGTACGCAATACGCCGAAAACCTGTGCATGCACCTGATGCCGCAAAATGACGGCTCACTGCAGCTGAATCTGCCTGACGACATTCCCGTCGGCTACCATACCCTACGCGTAAACGCAGGTGAGATGCACGGCGAGGCGACGCTGATCTGCGCATCGGCCCGCATCGAATTGCCGAAAGCCGTTGCCGAAAAGCAGCGTTGGGGTTGGATGACGCAGCTGTATTCCGTACGTTCCGCCGAATCGTGGGGCGTAGGCGATTACGGCGATCTGCGAAGACTGCTGAAAGACGCCGCGGAGAAGTCGCACGCCGACTTCATGCTGATCAATCCGATCCATGCGACCGCATCGATCGAGCCACTTGAGCCTTCGCCGTATCTGCCGGAATCCCGTCGATTCCTCAACGTCACCTATATTCGGCCGCAGGATATCGAGGAGTATGCCAATCTCGATGAAGTCGACCTGGCCGAGGTCGAACGTCTGCATGCCGAAGTGTCGCCGGCCAACGACGACCCGAATCCGATGGACATCAATACCGCATGGTGGCATAAGCGCAAGGCCCTGCAACGCATATATGCAGTACCGCGTTCCGCCAGGCGCCAATCGGCATTCGAGGCGTTCAAGGAGGCGTCAGGCCCGGATCTGCGCGCATTCGCCGCATGGTCGGTGGCATTTGAGGTATGGGGTGCCCCATGGGAGGGCTCTTGGTTCGGCGAGACGAACCGTGATTCACCCGAGGTGGCCGCGTTGATGCACGAACACGCCGACCTGATGGATTTCGAATGCTGGCTGCAGTGGATCGCCGCCGAACAGGTGACTGCCGCGCAGAGCACCGCACGCGAATCCGGCATGGCACTGGGCCTAGTGCAGGATATGGCCGTGGGCGTGCACGCATTGGGCGCCGACGTGTGGTGGAATCCGGAACGTTTTGCCGTCGGTAGCGTGACCGTAGGTTGCCCGCCCGACTTCTACAACCAACAGGGTCAGGATTGGGGCCAGCCGCCGTTCAATCCGAATTATCTGGAGAAAACCGGTTACGGCGTATATCGCGACATGGTGCACAACATGTTCTCTCGTGCAGGTGCGGTACGCATCGACCATGTGCTGGGCCTGTTCCGCCTGTGGTGGATTCCGCAGGGCGAAGGCGCGAAGGGCGGTGCGTATGTTACGTACGATTACGAGGCGATGATAGCGATCCTTACCATCGAAGCCACGCGCGCGAACGGTTTGGTGATTGGCGAGGACCTGGGCACCGTACCGGACTACGTCCGCACCGTACTTGCCGATCATGGGCTGCTTGGCTGCATGGTGGAATGGTTCGCGCGCGTGGATGACTCCCCCAACGCCGGGGATCCCTATGCCGATCCTGCCACGTACCGCAAGTATGCGTTGGCATCCGTCACCACACACGACCTGCCGCCGACCGCCGGCTATCTCGAATTCGAACACGTGAAGCTACGCGAGCAATTGCATTTGCTATCGGGTCCGGTCGAGGAGTTCCGAGCTTCCGCGGCTGCGGAACGCCAGGCCATGCTCGACCGACTGGTGGAAAGCGGATTGGTCACGCCGGACGTCGCCGCCGATGTGGACGGGCATATCCAGGAGATCGTAGAGGCAATGCACAGGATGCTGCTCAGCTCGCCGTCCGTGCTCTTGCAGGCCGCGCTGGTCGATGGCGTGGGTGAAACCCGTTCACAGAACCAACCGGGCACTTCCAGCGAATACTCCAACTGGCGCGTGCCGCTGGCCGGCCCCGATGGCAAGGTCGTCCACACCGATGAGGTGTTCGACCTGCCACGCGTTCAATCTCTTGCCGCCATCATGAACGGCGGCAAGTAGGATGCATTCCATCGCAGTGCCGGACCGGTGAGACATGTCTCACCGGTCCGGCACTGCGATTGCTTGGATGAACAGGTCCATGAAACCGACACCGCAATCGGATGCCACATCACTCAGCCAAGCAGCATCCAGACCGACGTGTCCTGCGGGAGTTCACCGTCATCGGTCAACAAACCGGATTCGGCTATGACCACGCCGCCTTCCGGCAGCTCGACCGATACGGCTCCGAAATTCGTGACGGATACGAATCGACGGCCCTTCGTGGCGGGACGGGAATACGCAACCACCGCATCTCCCATATCAAGCAACTCGGCAGACGTATCGCCGGTAGCCGTCAGCACGGTCTGACGCAATTTCAGCAGTTTGCGGTACAGAGCCAGCATCGAATCATCATCAGCAATCTGAACGTCGGCAGCGAAATCCTTGAACCAAACCGGCTGCGGCAGATGTGCATCGGCAACGGCGGAACCGTCCGCATGCGAAACCGGTCCGAAACCGAACGTCGCGCCGGCGATGAAATCATCATTCCATGGAGCCGGCCCACCACAATCGTCAGCGTTCCACGGCAACGGCACACGGCATCCGTCACGACCTTTGTCGGTGAAGTTGCGGCGGGTGTTGCATGGCGTGGGATCCTCAAGACGATCCCACGGAATGTTCGCCACTTCGAACAAGCCCAGTTCCTCGCCCTGATACACATACACGGATCCCGGCAGACCGATTTCCATCAGCGCGGCGGCACGAGCACGGCGGGTGCCCACCTCACGATCCTCCGGGTAGGTGCCGCCGTCACGCAGTAGCCAGTCATGCGCGAGCTGGTGGAACGGTGCGCCTTTGATCTGTGGCAGACCATAGCGGGACGGGCTACGTGGCACGTCGTGGTTGTTCATGACCCACGTGGTGGTGGATCCATTGGTCTCGGCGGCCGCTTTCAGGCCATCCTCGATGGCGCCGCGGAATTCATCGGCAAACCAGCCCGCTTCGGCGAATTCGAAGTTGAACACTTGTCCAAGCTCGTCGGTGGAGGCGTACATATGCTGAGATTCGGTGCGCACCCAGGCCTCGCCTACGGCAAAACGCGGCGGATCGTACTCGTTGAACACGTCACGCCATTCGCGATAGATCTCATGCACTTCAGGACGATCCCACAGAGGGCTCAGACCATGTTCCGGAGGCAGTTGCTTCTGCACCGCCATCGGGTCCATGTCGGCGAGCGGCACGGAATTGAGATCCTTCGCCAAGCCGTGCGCCACATCGATGCGGAAGCCGTCCGTACCGTGATCGGACCAGAATCGCAGGGTTCTCTTGAATTCCTCATGTACGTCCGGATTCTTCCAGTTGAGGTCCGGCTGCTCCTTCGCGAACAGGTGCAGGTACCACTGTCCATCCTTCACCTGCTGCCAAGCCGGGCCGCCGAACAGCGACTGCCAGTCATTCGGAGGCAGTTCACCGTTCTCGCCACGACCCTCACGGAAAATGTAACGGTCACGTGCGGCCGATCCCCGACCTGCGGCGAGCGCTTCGAGAAACATCTCATGTTTGTCCGCCGTGTGGTTCGGTACGATATCGACGATTACCTTGATACCGGCCCGATGCGCGGCCGCAGCCATCGCATCGAAGTCATCCATGGTACCGAGGCGTGGATCCACGTTGCGATAGTCGATCACGTCGTAGCCGCCGTCGGCCAGATCGGATGGATAGAACGGCGACAGCCAGATCGCATCGACGCCCAGCTCCTGCAGATAATCCATCTTTTCGGTGATACCGGCGATGTCGCCCAATCCGTCGCCGTTCACATCCTTGAAACTGCGCGGATAAATCTGGTAGACCACCGCCTGCTTCCACCAATCGTCACGCTGATTGTTTGCAGTCATACATGACCCCTTTCTCACTGCGATCTGCTTATGAAAACGATACCATCAATCGTTTGCCGCACAGGTGCGGACCTCCCATATCTTGGAGGTGACAACGATTGCCAGACTGTTCGGGTAGACTTGCGCCCATGAGGTTTCTTTCACCCGATTCCGGCTTTATGCGGGGCCTGAGCGACGCCGTCGACGCAATGTGGATCAACATCCTGATGATCGTCACCAGCATTCCGATCATCACCATCGGTGCGGCCCTGGCCGCCGGCCACGACACGGCCCGTAAGTCGTTGGCCGGGGAGGGCACGGTGACGCGCAATTATTTCGCCGCGTTCCGCTCGAATTTCGCGAAGGCTACCGGATATTGGCTGATCTTCGGCGTCACCGGCGCGGTCAGCGTCTACTCGTGGATCGTGCTGCAGATCACACCGCTGCTGATTCCGAAATTCGCATTGAGCATCGTATGGATCATCGGATTCGAGTGGATTTGGGCATTGCAGGCGCGTTTTGAGAACTCGTTCTGGCGCACGTTGGGCAATGCGTTCGTTTTCGGCGTGAGCAACATCGGGCATACCTTGGCTTTGGCCGCCATCGATGCGGTGTTTGTGGCGTTGCTGGCAGGCAGTTGGTTCTACATGCCACAGGGCCTGTTTCTGCTGTTGATCCTCGGCTATGGCACCATGATCATGTTGCATACCCCGATCCTCGAGCACATATTCAGGCGCTACGTCCCCTCCCCCATTCAATAACGATTGTGGCGCGAAGCTCATGATCCACCTTGTACAACAATCCGGATGTCTCATGAGCTCCGCGCCACAATCGGTCGGATTCGAAATCAGCCCTTCACCGCACCGGCCATCACGCCTTTGACGATATGCTTCTGGCAGATGAGGTAGAACACGATGATCGGAATGATCGCCATGACCAGACATGCCATCATCGCGCCCATGTCCACCGAACCGTAGCCGCCTTTCAGGTACTGGATGGCCACGGAGATGGTCTTGTACTTGCCTAGGTCAAGGGTCAGGTACGGCAGTAGGTAGTCATTCCAGATCCACATGGCCTGAAGAATCGCGACCGATACGATTGAGGGCTTCATGATCGGCACGACGATCTGGAAGAAGATGCGCGGTACGGAGGCGCCGTCGATCATCGCGGATTCCTCCAAGGACTGCGGAATGCCTTTGACCACGCCCGTAAAGATGAACACGGCCAGACCGGCACCGAAACCCAGATACACGAAGCACAGGCCCCACGGGGTGTTGAGCTTCAACATGTCAGCGAGTTTGGACAGGGTGAACATGACCATCTGGAACGGCACGATCATGTTGAACAGGAACAGCGTGTACAGGAGCTTGGCGGCCCAATTATTCACACGCACGATCCACCATGCGCACATCGACGTGCATACCAGAATCAACGTGACGGAACCGACCGTGATCAGCAGGGTCCAGCCAAAGCTTGCGAAGAAATTCGTGGTTTCAATGCCACGCGTATAGTTTTCAAGCCCGACGAACGCCTTGCCCGTCGGAATGGAGAACGCATTGCGCGAAATATATGCCTTCTGCTTGAAGGAGTTGATGAGCACCAATACGATCGGGAACACCCATGCCAGCGAGATGACCGCGAACAGCACGGTCCACAGTCCACCATGTTTGACCTTGTCTCCGGAGATCATGCCTCCACCTCCCTGGAAGTTGTGAGTTTGTTCTGAATGATTGCGACCACCGCCACTAAGACGAAGAACAGCACGGCCTTGGCCTGGCCGACGCCTTCCCAACCCATGCGCCCGTAGAAGGTGCGTGTGATGTTCATGGCCAAGCCCTCGGACATGTTCGACGGAGCGCCGTTGGTCAACGCAAGGTTCTGATCATAAAGCTTGAACCCGTTGGTTACGCACAGGAACGAGCAGACGGTGATCGATGGCATCATCAGCGGAATGATGATCCTGAACATGGTCTGCGGTCCGGTCGCCCCGTCAACGGCGGCGGCTTCAAGCACGTCGGTCGGCAGAGACTGCATGCCTGCGATATAGATGATCATCATGTAGCCGATCTGCTGCCAACATACCAGGATGACCAAGCCCCAAAATCCGTATGTGGCGCTGTATGTCAGTGCGCGGCCCCAATGGGCGAGGATGCCGTTGAGCAGCAGCATCCAGATATAGCCCAGGATGATGCCGCCGATGAGGTTCGGCATGAAGAACACGGAACGAAAGATGTTTGAACCCTTGATGGCTTTGGTGAGCATATACGCGATGGCGAATGCGGCCACGTTGATCACGATGGTCGTCACGATGGTCAGCGCCACGGAAAAGCCGAGCGCATGCAAAAATTCCTTATCCGCGAATGCCTTTTGATAGTTTTTGAGCCCCACGAACTCCGCGTCGGTAACAGTGGTGAATTTGCAGAAGCTCAAATATATACCCATGATGAACGGGATCACGAACCCGATGATGAACGCAGCGAACGTAGGTAACGCGAATAGCGCCCACCATTTCCGTATCGCCTTGCCGGTCATGCTGATCATGCGTGCCTGCTTTCTTCCTCCTGATTCCGCACTCACGTCAACGTGTCGCGGAATCCCTTTGCAATCATTGGCCTGAGGTGGAAACGTCACTGCTCTGTTCGGTCTCATTTCAGGCGCTCATTGGCCATGATAAACGTCATGACACCAAATGTCAAACGTTGTCATTTTTGCCTGCTTCAACTCATAGATTCAGCAACGTTGTCATATCAATGGAAGTATTCAATATATTGAAATCTCAAAGATTTTGGATTATCAATTTTTTTTGCAAACGTTTGTAAGCCGGCTTTTGCAAAACACTTGCAATACAGTATGCTGAACACTAAAGAGGTCAGTATATGAAAAGCAGTATTCAAGATGTGGCGCAACTTGCGCATGTATCCATTTCGACGGTCTCGCGCTCGTTCACGCGCCCCGATCTGGTATCGGCAGCCACCCGCGAGAAGGTGATGAAAGCGGCCGACGAGCTGAACTTCTCCATCTCCCGCTCAGTGGCGGCGCTGAAGACCGGCCGTGCACTGCGCATCGCGGTGTTGGTCTCCGGCAGACTCAATCTGTGGTTCAGCTCATCCATCATCGAAGGTCTGAACCAGGTCTTCCACGACGAGGGCTACGACATCTCCATCTACCAGATGTCCAGCATCGAAGAACGCCGCGAATTCTTCGACATGTTGCCGGTCCGCCGCAACGTCGATGCCGTAATCGTCATCTCCTTCGACATCGACAGCAGCGAAATCAAACAGCTCAAATCCGTAAACGTGCCAATTATCGGCATCAACTCGATCCAGCCGGAGGAACGCGGATTCGACGCGGCAGTGCGCATCGACGACAAGCAAGGCTCCGAGCTCGCCGCACGTCATCTGATGACGCTCGGGCACAACGACATCGCCTACATCCGCACCGACCGCGATGTGACGTTGCATTTCAGCGTGCAGGGCCGTTTCGAATCATTCATGGCATGCTGCGCAACCAACGGCATCACGCCGCGCGTACTCGTCACCGACGAAGGCAAGAACAACATCAGCAAGGTCGTCACGCAGCTGCTGAGCCTCGACCACATGCCGACGGCCATTGCCTGCCAGGAGGACGGCATCGCGGTGCCTCTCCTGTTCCAACTGGAACGCAATGGCTTCACCGTGCCGAATGACATTTCCATTATCGGCTATGACGACAGCACCTACGCACGCGACCTCGGCCTGACCACCGTCCGTCAAGAGCCTGTCAAGATGGCGCAGGAAGCCGCACGGATGACATTGAGCCTCATCGAAAAGCAGCCGCTTGCGGAACCGTTCACGACGTTCCCCGCGCAGTTGATTGTGCGCTCCACCACCGCACGCCTGCACCGATAGACAATCCACCTAAGCGGAATACGACGTCGCCGCGGAAGCGTCGGCAGGCGTTTGAAGACAACAACAAGGCCGCCACCACACGTTTGCACAATGTGGTGGCGGCCTTGTTGTCTTCACATCCGGCCGCGGCACATAAAGGAGGAAAGGAAATGCCTGCCGCGGCACAATATTCAGTTGTATTCAGTCATGGCGAACCCAACGTTCGACCGGGTTCGCATGCCCTCTCAGTGGGCCGCATCGTATTCGGTCTTCCAACCATCCACGAACGCAGTCTTGACGGCATTCCAGTCACCGGTGCCCTGAGCGTATTCAAGGAGGGCGGAGCCAAGCTTGTTCTTCCACTCCTCGGACGGCATCATGGTGAAGTTCCAAGAAACGGCGGTCTTGCCGGAGTTCTGGTCCTCAACGGCGGCCTGGGTAAGCGGATTGTCGCTCTTGACGTCGCTGAAGGTCTTGAACGGCGTGGTCAGGCCCATGTCGGAGGAAATGGACTCAATGCCGTCCTTGTCGGTGATGACCCACTTCAGGAAGTCCTTGGTGGCCTTCTTGTCGGCGTCGGAAGCCTTGTCGTTGATGCACCAGTAGTTTTCGGAACCAGTGACCAAGCCCTGCTTTTCCTCACCTTTGACGCCGATATAGATCGGAAGCATGCCGAGGGAATCGGCCTTCATGCCATTCTTGTTGAGATCGGACCACGCCCAGGTACCGTTCTGGTAGAAGGCGGCCTCGCCCAGGGAGAATTCGGAGGTGGCGTCGTCACCGGTCTTGGAACTCAACTGAGTCGGCTCGGTGGTGGAATCCTTGAGGTACAGGTCGAAGATCTGCTTGTATTGCGGCAGATAGGTGCCCTTGATGGTCTCCGGTTGCTCGGTGATCTTGTCTTGCTTGAACTCGTAATACAGCGGCAGGTTGGCCAGATGGGTCTTGAAGCGCCAATCTGAGCTGGAATCGAAACCGGCGGAAGTGAAGGCTCCCTTGATGCCGAGCTCGTCCTTCTTGGCCTGCATGTCATCGGCAACGGCCTTCAGGGTGTCGAAGTTGTCGATGTCGTCGACGCTCTTGATCTTGGCGCCGTCAGTGGCGATGTACTTGTTGAGGATGTCCTTGTTGTAGATGATGCCGTAGGTCTCCATGGCATACGGAACGCCGACGACCTTGTCTCCGTCTTTGAGGGCGACGGACTGGTCGATGAGCTCCTTATACGGCTCGGTATCGGACATGTCGGCGGTGTAGGACTTCCAATTCTGGTAGCCGACCGGACCGTTGACCTGGAACAGGGTCGGGGCTTCGCTCTTGGCGATTTCAGACTTCAGGGTCTGCTCGTAGGTGCCCGACGCCGCGGTCTGGACCTTGACTTCGACGCCGGTCTTCTTGGTGTACTTCTTGGCCAGTGCCTGCCAGGCGTCATTGGCTTCCGGCTTGAAGTTCAAGTAGTAGACCTTGCCTTTGCCGTCACTGGAGCTGGAATCCGAGCCACACGCGGCAAGCGTGCCGACGGACATTGCAGCAATGGCGATCATGCCTACCGCCGCCTTGATAGTGCGATTCATCATCGAACCTTTCTCTTCCATTCCTAGCTTCCAGACATCCCGCTGGAAACATGTCTTTCTCGAAGTTGCGTCTTCACGACTTCGGCAACCACCATTGTGCCGCATTTCTCGGTTTTTTGCAAACGTAAGCAAATCAAGCCTTGCAATTCATCATTTTATAACTTTTCAGATATTTGAAATCTCTTTATTTGCAACACTTTTCTGACATATCTTGTGATGAAAGCGTTTGCGACACACTTTGTTCGCAGACCATCATTCTCCGGCTTTTCCACACATTTGGTTCAATCAAAGGTCATCCTTCGGCCTGGGAATCCGGCGATAAGCAAACGAATGCATAGCTATGTGAAGCACATCATCGGGCGTCAAGCACGCATCATACGCCGACAGGCAAGCCATCGGCAGAACGGACGACAACGAAAACCCGTACGGCATACATACCGTACGGGCGTACCTACGACGTCTCCCTTTCCCGGCCCATCGAAAACATCCTTGGGGCAACCGTCTTGAAAGTGAGCAAAGACCTTTTGTCTTGCGTATTTCAGCAGTTCCAACGCTCTATGACATTGTCACCCTTGTACTGGCTCAGGATGCAGTAATGCGCGGTATCGAGCCGCAGCAGACGGGCGAAATGCGGGTCGACGCCCAACCATTGCGAAGTGAGGATGCGCAGAATATGCGCATGAGCCACCAGCAACACATCGTGACCGACATTCAGCAACGGCAATACCCGTTCGATGGCGTCCCGGGTACGCGCGGCGGCCTCCTCCACGTCCTCGCCCGGACCGTTATGCACCGGAACCTGCTCGCCGGACGGCAATGTCTCGATCCAATCACCTTCAAGTCCGGGGTTCAGCGAGCGCGGACCATCCCGCCATACGTCCCAGGCGAAACCGCTGGCCTCGCTGACCTGCTGGCGTGTGCGCCCCTCGGCGCGACCGTAATCCCATTCGGCGATCTCGGGCAGAATCCTGTAATCGCCGTAACCGGCGAGCGCCGCGGTCTGGCGGGCACGGCGAAGCGGACTTGCGAACATGCAGCCTGGATCGAAACCGTTCGGGAAGGCCGAACGCAAACGCTCTCCCGCGGATTCGGCCTGTAGTCGACCGGTGTCGGTCAATGGAATATCGGTGCGTCCGGTATGCTGACCGGATTCGCTCCACACCGTCTGTCCGTGGCGCAACAGCACCAAGCGTCCGGGCGCAACAACGGAAGCGTCCTTGCTTCCAACATGATTTTCAGTCATATCCCTACTCTAACCGACCCCGCCCATGAACCCCTGCACTTGCTCCCTCGTGTCTTCGGAAATCGCAACATCATTCCGCTACGCGCTTCGCCCATCCGGATTGGCAGGAAAGCACGTCGATCACGCATTACTATGGAACCATGAGTGAAACGCCAGATCTGGAATCTACAGCGGACCGTGTGGTAGCGGCCCTGCGCAACATTGACGGGAAAGTGAACGCCAAGCGCGATCAGAGACTGAACGATCCCGATTCCTTCGGTGACAAAATCTTCAAGTTCGCCATGCCTACGCTGGTCGGACTGGCGTTCGGCAAGGTGTTCGAGATGGCGTGGAAGCAGAGCGTTGGCCGCAAGGCGACCCTTCCCGACGGCACCACCGACGCACGCAAGGACGCCATCCTCGGCATCGCCTTCGCCGTCATCTCCGCAGCCTTGGGCGCACTGGTCTCGCAACTGTCCGACCGCGGTTCCAAGGCCATCGTCAACCATCGCCACGCCAAGCGCAGGTAGTACGATCATCACCGATCGTCCGACTTGCCCTCCGGGAAGATGATCTTGTATACGAAGAAGTAGATCACCATGGACACGCCTCCGGTGATGAACGTGACCAGCAGATTGTATACGGCTGGATCGAACCGTGCCTGCGCCAACGGCAGCCACAGGCCGTTGATGGCGTTGCAGAACAATGAGATCAGCACCCATGCGATGAAGTACCACAGTATCTGATATGCCACGTTGCCATGTGATTTGAACGTCACGTTGCGTTGCAGCGGGAAGTTGACGCACTGCGCCACGAATGATCCGATCTCATAGCTCAGGAAATATCCAAGGCCACCGCCGATCACCACTTCCCCGGCCGCATTGCGCGCCACCTCATAGCCAAGCACATTCCACGAGTAGTCGATGCCTGCGAACGATATCGGAATATGCGGCCACATGAATGCCGTGGAGGCCAGCCCCTCGCCAAACAGATACGGCAGGAACGTGAACAGCGCATATTGCAGCACGGTGACCGCCAGACTGAACAGATAGAACACGCCTATCTGCCAGACCCATTCTGCGGCCTTCGGATGATTCCTCGCAAAGGTTCGCCAAGGATTGACCGGCATTATCTCACCTCGATTCGAGCCGTGGCCTCACCGTACGGACTGCGTGCCTTCACGCTGAGGATTCCCGTCTCGCAAGGCCCGATGATGGCCATCGCCTCGCCGTAGTAGGTGTCGGCGGTATCGCTGCGATAGCTACGCTCGTAGTATGGGCAGGCGCTGCCAAAACCCAGGATTTCGCCGTTTTCCACTTCGATATGCACGTCACCTCGCAGTAATGGTTTGACGGTTCCCGCAGCGTCGGCATACATGAACCGCACATATGCGAGCCCTTCATCGAGCGCGATGCGCTCCGCTTCCGGCACGGCATGCAGTCTCGTTTCCTTGCCTGCCGTAGCCAGTGATGTTCTCGCGATTTCCACGCCGTCGGCGTCATATGCCACCGCCGTCAGACTGCCCGGCCTGTAGACGGCCGTGAATGTCACGCGAGCGTCACGTCCGACACGAGCCGACCCGATTTCACGTCCGTTCAGCAAGAGTTTCACCCTGGCGGCACGCGCATATACCTCCACTTGCGTGCGTTCACCTTCCTGACCGTCCCACGACCAACTTTCGACCGCATTGGTCATCTTCCAGGCGGACGGCGAATGTTCACGGCCAAGACCGACCGGCACCACGCCGATCGCAATCGGTTTCAGACCGAATGCGACCTGAGTGTATGAAGCCTCCGCCAAAGGCTTGCCGGTCAGGTCGAATCGACCGGCGCCCGCACTCACCCAGCCAAGTGATCCGTCGAAGTTCTTGGCATATTCCGCATACTCCTGCGAGCCGATGCCGACTTCCCCGAGATAATCCATACCGGACCATACGAAATCACCGATCAGCCGCGGATTGCTCTGCGCCAAATCCCAGAATCGCGCCGCATCCGAGCAGAAGGTTTCCGAGCCGACGATCACGCGATCCGGATATCTGTTCAGGTCATGCCTGTATCGGCGGATGCCGTAGTTGTATCCGGCAACGTCCATCACGGCGAACGCGCCGCGCGTCTTCCAATCGCAAGGAGGCAAGGTCGCATCGAACTTCATGAAGTCGGCTCCCATGATGCCTGCGAGCCGATTGAAGAATTCGCTGCCGACCGCCTTCTTCTTGCCGGAATGTTCGATTTCCTTCATCGCTTTTTCGTCGGTATACACGCCAAGTCCCATGGATGACAGGAAATTGAAGAAGATATTGACGCCGCAGGTCACTGGTCTGGTCGCATCGAGCCCATGCAGATATTGCGTCATGGCGTCGGTCAGAGCGATACCTCGCGGCTGCGCGGTTTCCGACACTTCATTGCCGATCGAATACATGATCACGCTCGGATGGTTATAGTCCTTGGCCACCAGATCGGCCAGATCATCACGATAGTTCGCCTCCACTTCGGTGCCGTAGTCGTAGCGGGTCTTGTGGATGTACCAGCCGTCCACATACTCGTCGAGCATCAACATGCCCAGTCGGTCACAGGCGTCAAGCAACGCCTTGGAACAAGGATTGTGCGCGGAGCGGATGGCATTGTAACCGCCGCCTTTCAGCAACGCCACCTTGCGTTCCTCGGCGGCCGGATATGCGCATGCGCCCAGCAGTCCGTTGTCATGGTGGATGCAGCAACCACGCAGGATCACACGTTCGCCATTGATACAGAATCCCCGTCGCGCATCACATTCCACCGTACGCACGCCGAAGACCTCACGTTGCTCATCATCGCCGAATCGCACCACACAGGTGTAGAGATTCGGCTCATCGGTGTTCCACAGGCGAACATCGGGAATCACGCATTCCTCATGCATGAGATTGCCCCGCCCATCGAGCCGATCCGACAACGCCTTGAATTGCGCCATGGACCTGCCGTCGGCATCGAGAACGCTCACATATACGACTCCCGGATGGCTGGTGCGTACGTCGACCGCGATGCGTCCGGTACGGTAATCGACCGTCGTTATGCGCACGCCGTCGGGCATGATATGTCGCTCCGGCATGACACATAGCCATACCGGACGATAGATGCCGGTACCGGAATACCAGCGACAGTTCGGCTGGTCGCTGTTATGCGCTTCGACCGTCAACACGTTGTCGCCTTCGGCTATGTACTCGCTCAGATCCGCATAGAAGCCGGAATAGCCATAATCATGGGAGACGATCAGCCTACCGTTCAATCGTATGCGGGCATTACGGTAGACACCTTCGAACTCGAGCAGGGTGAGATCACCGGAAGATCTGCGAATGTCGGCGGAAAAGAAATGCTTGGTGTACAGGTAGTCGCGAGCGCTGTACCAGCCGCTGTTCACTCCGGATGGGCTGTCGGCGCTTTTCGGATCCCACTGCATGGCGTCGTGGGGAATGGTCACCGGCACTTCCTCGGCTTCGGATGCGGCCGGACGGCACGTCCAGCCGGTATTGAATGGGATTCTGTTCATGATGGTGCTTTCAAAAACGTTCACGAAGGAAGGTCGTCATTCGGGCGCAAGAACGATCGTGGCGCCCCTTCGCCCGAATGACGTCTGACAAATGGCGGAAGGCCGGCAGCCTACTTACGTTTACGCATGAACGACGACACCATGAGCATCAGCACGGTCACCGTCATGACCGGACCGAACAGGCTCTGGTCGCCGAACATGTTCAGATTCATGAAATGGCCGACGAACGTATACATGCATTCCATGACGAACGCACACCATGCGATCATGCCTATCGCCGGCGTTGCGGCAATCAGCCAGTCATTGTCAAGCGGTATGGTCGCGGCCTGCGCAAGCACGACCAACACAAGCGGTGCGATGACCCACACGTTGTATGAGCCGGCGGCAACGGCATACATGGCGTAGGCAACCAGTGAGACGATGGCCATCACACCGGCGGCGAGCCCTAGGTAAAAGCCGATAGTTCTGTTGGAGAACATGGATGGAGTTCTGCTATTCATGATGATTCCTCACTTTCCCGTCGCGGTTTCGGATTCGACCTTGACCGTTTCCCGCGCATTCTTGCCTCGACGTCCGGAACGCCACATCATGTAGGCGCAGCCAAGCGTCATCAACGCAAACGCCGCATCCACACCGAAGATCGCGTAACGCCACCAAGGGGTGACTTTGACCACTTTGGCGTTGGCATCCAACCCGTTGATCAGGCTGGTACGAGTCAGCGCATAGTGGAAGTTCTTCATTGAGGTGCGCAGATAGCCGAGCATATCGCCGTCGTCATTGTCTTCGATCTGCTTCTTGATGCCTGCGGCCGCGGTATTGCCCGGATCGATGCAGTAGGTGGTCACGCCTGCCGCCAATGATGACGGGAAATGCGACTTGTAGGAGCCGCCGGCCACGCCGTCGGTTTCGGTCATGCCCTTAAAGCCCCATTCGTTGCGGATCACCTGAGTGGTCAGCGCGGTGCTGGCTGAGGACCAGACCACACCGAGTCTGTTGAACGACATCATCAAAGCGGTGGCGTTCTCGTTGCTGACGATGCCTTCCACGCCCTTGAGCGCACCCTCGCGGAATGCCTGCTCGTTGAAGAACATGTTCAGACCTTCGCGATACAGCTCCTGATCATTACCTGCAACATGCTTGACACCCTGTGCGAAGCCTTTCTTCTGAGCAGCTGAAAGTTCCACGAGGTTGTCAAGGTAGACCATGATGCTGTCTTCGGACCAGTATTCGCCATTGCGCCCGCCGAACGGAGTGCGGTGCAGATTGCCGCCACCACCCCATCCGACCGGGGTCTTGGCATACAGGGCTTCCTCACCGACCAGTTCGCCACGACGTTGCATGCGTCCGTAATCCCAAGTGCTGGCGAGCACATTGGTCGCCGGATACAGGGTGACGTCACGGGCGTCACCGTACTCTTTGGCGTAGGTATTGCCGCCGACGCTGGCGGTACCGTCACCAGCCGCATACGCCGGTCGGTTCACGGAAGCCGCTTCGGCCGTGCCGAACAAATCGGAAAGCTGGGTGGTCATCTCATCGATGGTCATTTCGTCAAGATATTTGTTCCAGGTCTCGTCATCGTTGTAATCGACGTCTTTCATCATCACGAACGTCAGACCATTGTCGGCTCCCTGCGTGTAGTCGCTGACGGACTTGGAGTCCTTGGACTGCCGATACAGATCACCCTTAAGCAGTTCGATCATCTTGCCGGTAGCGGTCATCTTGACCGGTTCGGTCGGGAAGGTGCCTTTCCAATCGGAACGGGTCAGATAGGTGACGGCACCATCCTTCCAATAGTTCGCGTCGGCATCCTCGAACTGGTTGGTGACCCGTTCGCCCGCATCGGATTTGGCATAGGTCTTGGTGTCGACGTCGTCATACGACCACCGGTAGGTTTTGGCCGCATCCCCTTCCACCGGCTTGCCATCGAAGTCGGTCATACCAGTGGCGTTTTCGGCCGCAAGTACATTATTCAAAGCATCATGCGCATTGTCGCCAATGGTGAAATAGTAGTCACCGGCGCTCAGAATATAGCCCTTGGCCTTGGTGTAGTCATAGCTGGCCAACAGGTAGCGGTCCACCGTAACGTCCACGGTTTCGGAAGCACCCGGCTGCAATGTCTTGGTACGGCCTTGGCCGGCAAGCTGGATGGCGGATTTCTCGACCAGATTCTTCCGCTCATATTCGCCATACGGGGTCTGCGCATACAGTTCCACTACAGAGGCACCCGCAATATCGCCGGTGTTCTTCACCGTTACCTTGGCGGTGAATTCATCTTTGTCACGGTCGTAGCTCACACCGTCGAGCGTCTGTTCAAAAGTGGTGTAGCTCAGACCGTACCCAAACGGATAACTGACTTCGTCCGCATAGTTCCATGCCGAGGCACCATGTGAAGCTCCGACCGAGCTGGCCGCTCCGCTACCCGGATTCGTCACGGCGTCCGCGTAGCGGGTCTCATAGTATTTATAGCCGACATAGATGTTCTCGGACTGTACGGTCACATTATCGATATTGACCGGCTTATCGCTGACTGCGGCGTTCACTTCATCGACGTTCGTCCATTGGTTTGAGTTCTGGCTGGAAGTGTGCGCGGCCGGCGACGACATGGAATCGACGGCATACGTGTCGGTCAAACGGCCCGAAGGATTGGCCTTGCCCACCAACAGATTGGCCACTCCTTCGAAACCACGCTGCCCTGGATTGCCGATCCACATGCAGGCATCCACACCGTAGTCATCAAGCCAGCCGACCTCCATCGGAAAGGCGGAATTGAGCAGCACGATGGTCTTGGAGAACTTGCCGGAATCCTTGATCATCTGCAGCAGGTCCTTCTCGTCCTGATGCAGACTCAGAGCACTGATGCCCTCCGGATCCTTCATCATCATCTCCTTGTCTTCACCGCCTTCACGAGCAAGCATAACGATGGCGACATCGTGGTAATCGTCCTGCCAGCTGGCCTTGAGCTGATCGGTATAGAACGATGCCGGCTCCTCGCCAAGCACCGGGGCGTCATTCAACGCGCCATTCGAACGTGGATCGCCGGAAACCTGCAGGTTGTTGCTGGCCACACGCTTGGTATCGCTCTTCGAATAGGCTTCAAACAGAGTGTTGTTCACCGAGAAACCGGCATGTTCCAGTGCGGATTTCAGATCAATCACATATTTGCCGGTGTCGGCGGCACTGTTGGCGCCACCCGGGCTGTAGACCGGCTGCACCACGGCGTGGCCGAACAACGTGACATGTTTGTCTGAGGCAAGCGGCAGCGTGCCGTCGTTGTTGCGCAACAGCACCGAACCCTCCTCCTGCTCAAGCACGGACTCGCCGTACGCGTCGGCGATGAGCTTCTGTAGATTTTCGGCATTCAAGTCGCCATATTCGCTGGCGTAGTACGTAGTGTTTCCGCCGCCTTCACCGGCGACGATTCTCGTGCTGGACGTTCCCAGCGCGGAGTTGATCGTTCCCGCATACATGTACGAGCATTGCGTCCCACAGATGCCAAGCACCAGCAATGTGCCTGTCACCGATGTGAGCCCTCGCCACAGCAGACCGGAATTCCCTTTCATCTCGACTCCTTCGTTGTCACATGTTGATATCGACATCAATGTCAATTCCATGGTGTGCGGCACGGTCACCCCCTACCTTCCCGGATGGCGTAACTGGTCATTCCCAGGGGCATAACTGGCTCTTTCGCCATTCGACCCGAGCATGTGACGTTTCCTATAATGGAATCCGTCGCAATGAGGAGGCATGAACACCGTGAGGATCGCAATCATCGACGATGACGCCGACGAACGCAAGACCCTGCAGGCATCGTTCGAACGGCTTGCGCAGGAGAGCGGATCCACAATCGTCATCATTGAATTTGCCGGCGCCGATGATTTTCTTGACGGCTACGACCGCTCCTTCGACCTGGTCTGCATGGATATCGACATGCCCGGCACCGACGGCATGTCCGCCGCACAACGCCTACGTCAGATGGACGCCGACGTTCCACTGGTATTCGTCACCAACATGGCGCAGATGGCGATTCATGGCTATGCCGTACATGCGTTGGATTTCATACTCAAACCCATCAACTACTACTCCTTCTCCATCAAAATGCGCGGTATTCTGACACTGATCGGCAATCGTCGTAGGAAATCGCTCGTTTTCCCGACGACGGACGGTTTTCTACGCATTTCATCCGACAATCTCTACTATGTGGAAGTGCGTGGGCACCATCTGTCCTTCCACACCACACAAGGCGTCATCCGGCAACGTGACTCCCTACGCAACTGGGAAGCCAAACTGGAGGGATTGCCGTTCGAACGCTGCAATAACAGCTATCTGGTCAATCTCAAGCAGGTTACGGCCGTGGCCAAGGACTCCGTGCAGGTCGGAGGCGACTGGCTGCCAATCAGCCGAACCAAAAAGAAACCGTTTATGAACGCACTCACCGAATACATGGGAGGCACCAGCGTATGATCGACCACGCCTGGCTGCAGGTTTCCTACATGGCACAGATCATCGTGGCCTGCCTACTGTTCATGATTCCGGTCGCAAAACGACGTCGTTTCTCCGCACGATTCGCTTCATGCACCATTGTTCTGCTAATGATCGCCTATATGTTCGGCGCCGCCGTCACGGTACCCGACAACCTGCTGTTGGCCATACTGTATTGGCCTGCATTCGCGGTCATATGCCTTCCCGCAGTGGCGTTGTGTCTGCAGGCGGGATTGTCGGAAGTACTCTACTGCACCATCTGTGCGAACGCCACGCAGCATGCGGCCAACGAATGCTATCTGGCGCTCAGCATCGCACTCGGACGCACAACGCCGGATCTGCCCACGCTCCTCAACGGACTGTTGACCACGGTGATCTATATCGCCATCTACGGCGCGTTCTTCATCATGTTTGCACGCAAACTCGCAGTGCATGGACATTATCGGGTGAATCGCAATGACCTGTTCCCCATGGCCTGCATTCTGCTGTTCGTGTGGGTATTGGGCGTGTTGTGCCATGATGATGTCTCACTCCATGGCGTGGTCTACCACATCAGTGACGCATTATGCTGCTTTTACATCATGTGGGCTCAGCGCAGCAATCATGACAAGGCCGAACTGCAGCGCGAACTCGACGGCGTACGATACACGCTGCTGCAGCAACAGAAGCAGTATACGGTCAGCCAGGAGACGATTGACATCATCAATCGTAAGTGCCACGACCTGAAACATCAGATTCGCACGCTGCAGACCATGCAGGAAAGCCCGGAGCGTGACGCATACTTCGCCGAAGCCGAACGGGCGATCATGATCTACGACACCCGCATCGACACAGGCAACAAGGCCCTCAATACCGTACTGATGGAAAAAGGCCTGTACTGTCAATCTCACGATATTCAACTCACCTGCATGCCGAGCGGCGATTCACTGGACTTCATGCAGGTCGCGGATATCTATGCACTGTTCGGCAACGCGCTCGACAATGCCATCAACGCCACCATGGAACTGAATGACCCATCCAAGAGGGTAATCAACGTACGCTTCTCATCACAAGGCAACCTGATGCTGATTCAGATTCAGAACTATCATCAGCGTCGGCTGCGTTTTCGTAATGGCCTGCCCATTACGACGCATCAGGATGCCACCCGACACGGATTCGGCATGAAAAGCATGCTGCACACGGTCGAACAGTACGGCGGCACCATGCAGGTGGATGATACCGACAGTGTGTTTACGTTGCGGATCCTGCTGCCGAAGAATCCGGAATCCTCTACCGGCTGAACCAAGGCATCCTTGCGTAATCCTGCAAAACGGACGAAAATGGGTGACATGAGCAATCTTCTTCACAATGCCACTGTTGACACTCTGCTGGAACGTCGTTCCATCCGCAAATTCAAGTCGAAGCCGCTGGGGGATGATGTAATCGAAACCCTTGAAACCGTTGCACAGCATGCGGCGAGCAGCCAGTTCCTCAATGACTGGTCCGCAATCCGCGTGACCGATCCCGCAGCCAAGAAGCGTCTCGCCGAAATCGGCGGACAGCCGTATATCGCCACCGCGCCACTGCTGTATGTGTTCGTACTTGACGAACACCGCAATGCCGCAATCGCTTCCACAAAGGGCGTAGATACCACTTCCGACACGTTTACGCTGAATGGCAGTTACCGCTACTCACAGGCCCAGAACGATGCCGTACTGGCCCTGCATGCGATGGAAACGGCCGCATACTCACTCGGCCTTGGCTGCGTGATTCTCGGCTCGCTGCTGAATGACGTTCCGGCGCTGATCGATCTGCTGAATCTGCCGGAATACACGTACCCCGTGTTGGGCCTTGCCATCGGCAAGCCGGATCAGGATCCCGACGTCAAGCCTCGCATGCCGCGTACGATGCAATTCTTTGAGAACGAGTATCCGGAGAGCGACGAAAGCGTGCTGTCCGGCTTGGCTGAGTTTGACGAGAAGGTGCACCGGTATTACGACTTACGCAACACCGACCGTCCGGTTGATGCATTCAGCGATCAGATTGCATCCAACGCAGTCGATGAAGGCGTGAACGGTAAGACCGTGGCCCCGAACGCCAAACGTCAGGGCTTCCGTTTGGACCGCTAGGCTTCACTGCCTCAAGCTTTCGGGCTTGTGTCCTATACTTTTTGCCATCATAATGATTGTCCTGTTCGGTTTTCGCCGGACAGGACGCATGTTTTTTAACGACGAATCAGCTATGCGCCTTCCATTGTCGACGATTTGCTGAAGCGCGGATTGCGCCGAAATCGGATTTGAACGACTATTTTCTGCGGGGCTTGTAGCCTTTCTTGCGGGAATGGGGCTTGAGCTGTTGGTTGAATGGCACATATGTGTAGTTGGATTGTGGATCGCGATGCGTCAGATGCCATGTTCCGCAGAATTCGCAACGATATACCCATAGCTCGGTGCCGCGTTCACGCCAACTTTGGTCGGCAGCTTGCTGAGCCGTTGCTTTGTCGTGATACATGATCTTGTTCGACTCGGTGCAACGTTTGGGTACGAAATAGTGCATAAGCATTCAGTGTATCCATGCATTCAGATATGCAGGGACCGCAGGAGCGGTGTTTTTCTCTTGGTTTGTATCGGGATACGCAAAGGACTTCCCGGGGACCCTCTCTGGAACCCGGTCGGGGAAGACCCGTGCGAGAGCACCGGGGCCGATGAATCCCCGGAAACAAAAAAAGGTGGGGTTTCCCGGAGCGTCGGCTCGACGGGAAACCCCGACAGGAATGCTTGCGGCGGCGTG
>OFLR01000027.1_pt1 | contig 135707 bp, 118 predicted proteins | sample 1540871 | NCBI WGS metagenome assembly OFLR01 (sample SAMEA4413043, study PRJEB24355) | metagenome | biome: human; feature: gut; material: faeces | place: United Kingdom | collected 2010
TTCTTTTTGCTAGTCTTCGACTAGCTAACCCTACTAGAGCCGCCTCCAGCCAAGGTTGTAGAGGTTGTATCTATGTAAGTGTCTGTGTAAGACGGCGCTGGGAAAAGCAGGGCAGTAGAAGATGGAGGAGTGAAACGACGACAGATTCACTGCATCGCTTTCTTCCGAACGTAAGATTTACCGAACTGCGGAGCAGAGAAGGGAAATCCACAGTGAGGAAGCAAGTAGGGCAACCGAAGAGGACTTAGAACTAAGCGACGCAAATGACCCATATGAGTGCTTCCGAACGTAAGATTTACCGAGCTGCGGAGCAGAGAAGGGAAATCCACAGTGAGGATTGATAGGAAGCCGCGGCTAGTGGTAGATATAAACCATATCAAACCGATACCGCGGTGCGTAGCACCAATGGTATCGACCGTAAAGCCGCTTAGTAACTTCAAATATATGTAAATTAATAGCATTATGTAGACACGAGTACCAATGTTACCGAATTGTAAATGACTGTATAACTTTAAATATATGTAAATAACGAGCCCTATACTCTTGATCTCCAAGTTTATAGGGCTTTTTTATGTCTATTTTTGCATATTACTAATAAATATTTTCATTCATAGATTAATATGAATATCTTGTGAGGGATTTTCTTGATAATACTAGGTATGTGTGATATTCTCATTATATGCTTAAGTGGATTGGAGTGATTAGTTTATATGTATAAATATGGCAAGAGCTGTATTAAAAAATTATTATGTTTTCTCGCAATATGTATTGCAATTTTAGCTATCTCTTTTGGTGTTATGTGGGGGCTGTCTACTGATTATAAAATCTATGGTGTACCAGTTCTTAATTACCATCAAGTAAACGATGAAAAGCATTCAGCTTTGACTCTTCATGTTGATCAGTTTAGAGAGCAGATGGAGTATTTACATAATCAGGGATACAACACGATTACATTAGATCAATTATATGATTATTTAGAAAATGGTGCTGAATTACCCAATAAGCCAATTGTTATCACCTTTGATGATGGCTATGTAGATAACTATAAAAATGTATTGCCTATTTTAAAGGAATACAACATGAAGGCTACCTTGTTTATGATTAGTGATGCAGCTAATACGCCTGGTTTTGTTTCTACAGAACAAATGCACCAAATGGAAGCGGGTGGATTTGATATTCAAGGCCATACAAATCATCATAAAATTTTAACAAAAATTGACCCTACCGAATTACCGGATGCTCTTCTTGGTGGGAAGACTTCTTTGGAGGGGATTTTGGGTGAGCCTATTGAGTATCTAGCATATCCTGGTGGGTTTAACGATATGCTCGTTCAATATGTAACTAAACAATCTGGTTACAAAATGGCTTTCACAGTACAACCAGGTACAGTACAGCCAGGCGATAATTTATATGCCTTAAATCGATTGGCTATATTCCAAGGTGACACACCGTACTTATCGTTCTGGTTACGCCTACATTGTGCACCATTTATTCACTATACATGGTCATTACGTGATTTTTTACGCGATAATGGATGGCCTACATTAGCATCTATTATTCCGTTATTCTAGGAGGAACTATGTCTTACGAAGTATTAGCAAGACCTTTACGCGTTGCTATTTTAACAGTTTCTGATACGCGTACCTTTGAAACTGATAAAGGCGGTAATAAAGTACAAGAATTTTTAGAACAAGCAGAGCATATTGTGGCAGATCGTAAAATTGTTATTGATGATTACAATGAAATCAGAAATGCAATGATCCCATGGTGTAATGATGAATCTATTGATGTTATCATTTCTACAGGTGGTACGGGAATTGCTAAGCGCGATGTAACTATTGAAGCAGCTAATAGTCTCTATGAGAAACATATCCCTGGTTTCGGGGAAATCTTTAGATATTTGTCCTATACAGAGGATATTGGGACTAAGGCGATGGCATCTCGTGCAGAAGCGGGAGTCAACAATAACACCTTGATGTTCTCTGTTCCAGGCTCTGTAGGTGCGGTTACTTTGGCGATGAGTAAACTTATTATTCCTGAAATGGCACATCTCGTACGAGAAATTACAAAATAATCTATAAAGACTGCTCATACGTGGGCAGTCTTTTTTGATAATATAAATCAAAAAATGATTTTGTGGACATAAAAATATTCAGGTATAACCTAATTTATAGGCTTAAAATCTATATATGTTAATTCTCAATAAATAAAACAATACCATTGCAGTATTGTTTTATTTCGATTATACTAGATTTAGTAATACGTTTGTCCGAGTGCACGAGAAAGGAGACCTTATGAAGTTAAATCAGGCCACGGATTATGCATTTCGCATGGTCTTACATATGGCGCTCTTACCTTCGGGAACGAAGCTAACGGGTTCTGTATTGGCTGAGCAAGAATTGATTCCAGAACGATTTTTGCTCAAGATTATGCGTAGTCTCATTGCAGCTGGGATTATGAAATCCTTTCGTGGTGTAGATGGTGGGTTTGCCCTCAATCGAGACCCTCAAGAGATTTCATTGCTCGATGTAATTAGAGCGGTAGAAGGGGATGCGTATTTACAACGGTGTTTATATGATGTAGGTTCTTGCTCTAAGTCTTGTATGGGACATTGTGCTATCAATGAAGCGATGGGAACAATTCAGGACCAATTAATCAATCAGTTGGAGCTGGTTAACTTTAAAACTCTTGCCCAACGTGAACAGTTGATTGCGTCTGAAGCGTTGCCATATTCACAAGCGCAATGATTCAAGGTTTTTAGCGAAAGCTCATCAAGTGATGTAGGTATTTTATTCTAAGGAGGAAAACACATGTTTGAAGCTGTAGATTTAGCTCGATTACAATTTGCGCTAACATCTATCTATCACTGGTTGTTTGTGCCGTTCACACTAGGCATGACAGTGACTGTAGCTATCTTGGAGTGGACATATGTGTCTACTGGTAAAGAAGTATACAAAAAAATGGCAAAATTCTGGGGCAAATTGTTCCTAATTAACTTTGCTATGGGTGTGGTAACTGGTATTGTTCAGGAATTCCATTTCGGTATGAACTGGGCAGAATATTCTCGTTTTATGGGTGACATTTTCGGCGCTCCATTGGCCCTTGAAGCATTAATGGCATTTTTCTTGGAATCTACATTCATGGGTGTATGGATCTTCGGTTGGGACCGTTTGAATAAAACTGTTCATGCCCTTGTAGCTACGTTGGTGGCATTAGGTACAAACCTATCCGCATTCTGGATTCTCGTAGCAAACTCCTTCATGCAACATCCTGTAGGTTATGTAATCCGTAATGGCCGTGCAGAAATGGATAATTTCTTAACAATTGTTCAAAATGGTTATGTACCAGGCCAATTCTTCCATATCGTGTTAAATGGTTTATTAACAGCAGGCGTAATTATCATGGCCATCAGTGCTTGGCACTTATTGCGCAACAATGCGACAGACTTCTACCGTCGTTCTGCTAAATGGGGCATGGTTATTGCTCTTGTATTCGGTACTTTAGGCGCTTTGGCAGGTCATCATCAAGGTCAATACATTACAAAAGTACAACCTATGAAAATGGCTGCTATGGAAGCATTGTGGGAAACACAAGATCCTGCTCCATTCTCTTTGGTAGCTAACATTGATACTAAAGCTCAAAAGAATACGGGCGCACTTGAAATCCCTGGTGGTTTGTCCTTCTTAACTCAAAACTCCTTTACTTCTGGTAAAGTAGAGGGTATTAAAGATCTTCAAGCCAAATCCGAGGCTCAATACGGTCCTGGTAACTATATTCCAGATGTTCCAGCAATCTTCTGGACATTCCGTGTCATGGTTGCAGCTGGTTCCATTATGTTGCTTGTTGCATTCGTAGGTCTTATCCTTAATGCAAAAGACAAATTGGTTGGAAATCGCACATTCTTAAAAATTATGTTCTGGACATTGCCATTGCCATTCATTGCTCATTCCACAGGTTGGTTTGTAGCAGAAGCAGGTCGTCAACCATGGCTTGTAAATGGCTTGCAATTAACTGTAGACGGTGCTTCTAAATCCGTTACAGCTCCAGAAATTATGACTACTATCATCGGCTTCACAGTTGTGTATATCGTAGCAGCTATTGCGGCTCTCTACCTTGCTGTAGAACACATCAAAAAAGGTCCAGATGGCAATCCATCTCACGATGTAGTTGAAAAAGAGGAGGCGAGATTATGGAATTAATTTTTAATAACCTTGAAGTGGTATGGTTTATTTTAATTACTGTACTATTCGCTGGCTTCTTCTTATTAGAAGGTTTTGACTATGGTACTGGTATTTTATTACCATTCATCGGTAAAACTGACGTTGAACGTCGTCAAATGATCAATGCCTTGGGTCCTGTTTGGGATGGTAACGAGGTATGGATGATCACTGCTGGTGGTGCATTATTTGCATCCTTCCCTCATGTATATGCTACGTTGTTTAGTGGTTTCTATTTAGCGTTATTCTTAATGCTTGCGGCTCTTATTATCCGCGGTGTATCTTTTGAATTCCGCTCCAAGAGCCCTAACTTGTTATGGCGTAAAACTTTTGACTACTGCATCTTCTTCGGTTCCTTGATTCCTGCATTATTGTGGGGCGTTACAGTTGGTAACTTGATTCAAGGTACTCCTATCGATGCAAGCATGACATATGTAGGCACATTCTTTGATTTATTAAGCCCATACACAGTACTTTGCGGTATTGCGTTTATCTTGGTATTCACATACCATGGTGGCTTGTTCACTTCTATCAAAACAGCTGGTGCTGTTTCCGAACGCGCTCGCGCAGCTTCTTTGGTAGTTGGTGTTCCTACTGCAATCGGTGCTTTAGTATTGGTTGCTGCTACATATGTATGTACAGATTTGTTCAACTCTGTATTAGCAATCGTGTGCTTCGCATTAGCAATCGTGTTCTTCCTCATTTCTTGGGGTGCTGCACGTACTCGTAATACAAAATGGGGCTTTGTATTTAGCTCCTTAACTGTTATTTCTGTAACAGCTGCTTACTTTGCAGGTTTGTTCCCTCGCATCATGGTTTCTTCTTTGAATCCTGACTGGAGCTTAACTATTGCAAATGCAGGTAACTCTACTTACACATTGACGTTGATGACTTGTGTAGCCTTCGTATTTGTGCCAATCGTATTGGCTTACCAAATCTGGGTATACTGGACATTCCGTCATCGTGTATCTGAAAAAGACTTACACTATTAATAGAATAGCTTTATAACTCTAGTGAGTTATAAAATTTAGGTCTCAATGTGAGGCGTGTCGTAGCGGCACGCCTCTTTTTTGTGGTAAGATGAATATAATATTGATAAATTTAGATTCATTTGATCGTATATATTGGATTCTAAATTCATATGATTTTTTATATTAACTATATTTACCATAGGGGATACTATGATACAGCGTACCGCCTTTAAAGCGTTGCTAGAACATAAAGGTCAGCTTTTATTACTAGGCTTAACTTGTTTAGTTGAAAGTCTATCCATTGTTGGGCAAGCTTGGTTCTTTGGAACCTTAATTAATAATTTTATTTTTTCTGAAAATACCTTACACGATGAAAGGTATACCATTATCTATTTAGGGATTGCTATTATTGTGAGATTACTAGCACATTATGTGCAAGAATCTGTAGCCAACCGATTGGGTAATGCAGTAAAAGCAAGTTTTAGAGAACGAGCTTTAGCACATATGTTTAAGCTAGGTGTTCAACATAAGGAGCGCCATGGCGATGTAATCCATATGCTTACAGATGGATTAGAGCAAGTAGATGCTTACGTAGCTCGATATATTCCGCAAATTTTATATGCTATTATGATTCCTCTTATTATGGGCATTGCTATTGTAGATACATTGCCTATAATTGGCATCATTCTAATTGTTACAGTACCATTGATTCCATTTTTTATGATCTTAATCGGCAAGCAAGCAGATCGCCTCAATAAAGAACAGTGGGAACGTATGAGTTTCTTGTCTGGGCATTTCCTCGATGTATTGCAAGGTATCACCACATTAAAACTTTTTGGCCGTGCCAAGGATCAAATCAAGGTCATTGGTCGTTTATCTGAAGAGTTTAAAGACTCTACTTTGCGTGTGTTGCGCGTGGCATTCTTATCTGCATTGGTTCTTGAACTTGTAAGTACTATTAGTACGGCATTGATTGCTGTATACCTGGGCTTAACATTATTGGATGGTGAAATTCCATTCTTTTCAGCCTTCTTTATTTTGTTATTGGCTCCAGAGTTTTATACGCCATTTAGACAACTGGGGGCTGCATTCCATACGGGAATGGCAGGGAAGACCTCCATTTTAAAATACGAAGAGTTTATGAATCGTCAGCCATCCTTACCTGTAGGTGGACAATCTAAACTTCAAGGACCTATACAAGCTATTGAAATTAAGGATTTAACCTTTACCTATGAAGATAGTGAAAATGGGGTACAACATATTTCATTAGCGGCTAAACGCAATTCTCCGATTATGCTTGTTGGTGAAAGTGGAGCCGGGAAATCTACAATTGCTCATATTATTGGAGGCTTTTTGACGGCTCCTAAAGGTGCTGTTACCATCGATGGCCTAGATGTTTGCGACATCGATATTGATTGGTGGCGTCAACAAATTACTTATGTATCCCAGCATCCTCATATCATGAAAGGAACCTTACGTGATGTATTATCCTTTGGAATGAATGTAAGTGATGAAGAGATTATAGCGGCATGTAAAGAAGTACAGCTACTGGATGTGATCAATAGACAACAAGAAGGTCTTGATACGGTTATTGGTGAAGGTGGCTTAGGTCTTAGTGGTGGCGAACGTCAACGGGTGGCGTTAGCACGTGCGTTCTTAAGAAAAGGGCAAGTGTTAATTCTCGATGAGGTAACAGCACATCTTGATGTAAAAACAGAAGCTATCATAAGTAGTGCTATCCAACGTTTGATGGAGAATAAAATTGTTATTATTATTGGCCATCGCCTACAAACGATGCACTGGGCTTCTACGTTATACGTTTTAAAACAGGGGCGCATTATTCAACAAGGTTCTTATGAAGAGCTTATTGCGGTAGATGGATATTTTAAAGACCTAGTCACCTCCGGTTTAGGAGAATTTTCTTCAACTATTGAAGAGCAGTTGCAAACAGGAAAATCATTTGATATTCAAGATAGAGATGACCTAGATTATTCAATTCCTGTTGATAAAAAAGGTGCTTATGTATACGGAAACGATACACATACATCTGAAGTGTCAACGTCTAATATGGGCTTACAAGGATGGCGTTTATTATTCTCTGTATTAAGTCCTGCAAAGTGGTCCTTGGTATTAGCTTTGATTTTTACATTCTTAACGGTATTCATGAATGTAGGGCTTTTAACTGTGTCTGCATGGTTATTGGCCTCAGCTGCATTGCAACCAGGCCTTACTTATTTGAGCCTTGCCATTGTAGGGGTTCGATTCTTCGGCGTTAGCCGTGCCGTATGTCGCTATTTTGAGCGCTATACATCTCATCGGATGGCATTCCAAGGATTATATGGTTTGCGTGTATGGTTCTATGCTCATTTGGAACCATTAGCACCAGCTATTCTTAAACGCTTTGGTGCGGGGGATATGTTAGGCCGTATTATGGGGGATATAGAAGTATTACAATTCTTCTATTTGCGCACATTAATTCCTCCTGTAGCAGCCATTGCTTTAACTGTTTTAGTAGCCTATGGCGTTTCTACGATTGATAGCACTTTGGTTACGCCTATAGTTTTGTCGTCCCTAGTATTAGGTTTGGTATTGCCTTTAGTTGTATATGCTCATAATAAACAATCATTGACTGAGATTGGACCTCAACAAGGGGAGTATAAATCACTATTAAGTGATACTATGGATAGCTTAGAGGATGTCATTAGCTATGGCAATGAAGATTTAGTCTATCATCGTATTCAACATATGATGCATATTGTTGATACTAATAAGGGTGTTATTGAGCGTGGCATGAACTTAGGGAATACGCTGTTCCTAGGTGGTGTGCAAATTACTGTTGTCATTGTAGCTATATTGGCTGCCAATGCTTTGACAGGCGCTTGGGCTAGTGTTATGGTAGCGGTTGCTGCCATTGGTACACAAGCTTGGTTTGAAGCGTTACAACCTATGATTGCTGCCGTTCATCATGGTGCTGAAAGTAAGGTAGCTACGAGTCGTCTCATGGCACTCGCCAATGAGCCAATGCCTGTGGTAGACCCAAAGGCACCAAAACCATTCAATGCTAATCGAGACATTACCTTTACCGATGTATCCTTTGGTTATAATCAGGATCGTTGTATTTATGAACATCTTAGATTAGGCATTAAGCAAGGGCAATCAGTTGCCATCGTTGGTGCTAGTGGCTCTGGTAAGACTACATTATTTAATATGCTTGAGCGTTTATATGATTATGGTGGTTCCATTCATGTAGGTGATGTAGAATTAAAGGATATTTCTATAGATACATGGCGTAATGCGTTAGGAACTATTACACAAGATACGTATATCTTCCATGCGTCCTTTGAGGATAATATTCGACTAGCAAGGCCGGATGCTTCAGCTACTGATTTAGAGCGTGCTATCGACCGTGCTTCCTTGCGCTCTGTAGTGGATAGATTGCCGGTTGGTCTTAATACGATTGTTGGTAGTGGTGGTCATGGCTTAAGTGGTGGTGAACGCCAAAGGGTTGCATTAGCTCGATTATTCTTGCGAAATCCACAAATCGTTTTATTGGATGAACCATTGGAAGGTTTAGATCAAGTAACAAGAAAGGCTTTACATCGTGATTTGATGGAATATGTAAAGGATAAAACATGCTTATACATTACCCATCAGTTAGAAGGATTAGAGCAAATGGACCGTATCTTATTTATGGATAAAGGTCAAATTATAGAAGATGGAACTTATGAAGAGTTAATTGCGCTTCGTGGTCATTTCTACGAATATTGCTACCTATCTATGGCAAGTATTCAATAAAAATAAATATCAGTTAAATTATCTATTATAGCTATTAACTTATAATAGGCTAAATATTAAACTACAGTAATAAAGCCCCTTTTACTATGTAAAAGGGGCTTTATGTATGCCTATATTTAATAGTATATGTAGTAGTCTTTTATCGATAAATCATGCAATATATGGTATAATTTGTATGTCAAAAGCTATTTTTTGTTGCCCTTGGAGGGGTTATGACTAAGATCTTCACCAAAATACGAGCGTTGGTGGATGAAGCATTATCTGATCGTGATACAGCGGTGGATAAGGTGCCTACTATAGAAAAAGCACCTGTAGAACAAGATTTATTCGACCACCGTTTACTATATATAGAAGAAGATACAGTCAATCGTATGTTGCGGGCTGCTCTTCGCAATCATTGGTTATTTTACGCTGTAACATTTGAATTTGAACCAAATAACCAAATATTCCTATCCATTATTACGAAATGGGGGAATGTGATCAATGTGGAATTCACCTTAGAGGATTTATGGTTTGATGATTATTCATCATCCTTTGCGATTCGTCTCGATACAAATAATATAGATACAGGTGGGTTTATTTTAAACTCTATCCTACACTTACTAGGTAACTGGTGCCTCAGTCTCTTTGGTATATTCTTCAATCCTATTGCGCTAGGTGAGAAGGGGTCTACTATGCGTTTTGAGAAAAAGGGGATTATCCAGTTTGATTTATTACCAAATACTCAAGTAAAGAAATTCATACCTTTACCAGAGCGACATATCGGCAGTAATGGCCCTGTGTTGTTGGGGAACCCTCGTACTAGTCAATCCGTTTTACAGTTAGATTACTATGCGTTTCACGATCCAGTAGACACATTTACTGTACCAGATGTACCAACCCGTACTAGCTGGCTTCGCTCTATTGATATTGCGGCAGTTCTCTTATTGCCAATCGGCGTGTGGATTACGTTTATTATCTTGCATCACTACTTACCTACAGAAACGTTAGAGTTCTCATTCTCTACATATTTCTTGATTTCTTTAGGGATTTTTATCATTTCCTTCTTGGTTATGAATATTCCTAGATATCTGTATATGTACTTTGATTCTCGGAAACAGTGGCAAAGTGCCTTTGTACATAATAATATTAAGATTCAAATGCGCAAATTACATCGTCGTATTTTCATGCAGCAAGCTACACTCACATCTGATTGTGACGAATGTACTGCTAATGAAAGCCAAGAGCGCATTAAGCATTTGTTATTGCAAATTCGGGATAAGCGGTTCCTTGCAAATCGACTCAAAATTGCTGATGATGATAGAATGCGCAAGCAGAAGGTTAAGTTTATTATCGCCTATATTGGTTGTACATTAATTGAATTGATGCTGCTCATGAATTACTAGGCATTGATTATTAAATAACAGCATATGCTATGGTATAAATAAAAAACGTATCTCTTAATAGAGATACGTTTTTTATTATGTTTGTTTTATGTTTTACCGTTTTTTACGACGTTTTCGAACGGTTTTTCTAATTTCTCGTTCTGATTCAGATCCTGGTTGTTGCATTGACTCGTAAGTTGGTCGATTGACAGGCATAAAAGGAGGATTTCCGTATTGGTTTGGTTCCGGTTGTCCCGGCAATACCCAGAAGAGGAAACCGATGAGCCATACGAAAAGCTCCAGTAAGTAATTGAATGGAGATACAGCAGAGTAAGTATTGATGAAAATAATAATTACTGACCAGAGAATCCCGGCCCATGCATTAAAGCCGATATCGTGAATACGACGGCCAAATAAGATGCAGGACAATGGGAAGAGTGTTGCTAATAAAATCCATATGATGACCCGTGTAAACCAATAAGCTGGTAAGGATACGACAAAGTCTAAGAATAGATCATCGATGTAATGAACGATGTGGAATAAAATCATTAGTACGATAAAACATATGATAAATTGAAGTCGATTTAATCGTCCCGTTAGATTAAAAATCGATAGGCCCATACGTCGACCTTGGAATGCGATGAGCAAACCTACAGTACATATGAGCAGTGTTCGTAATACAACATAGAGTAAATCCATAAGTTCCCCTTTATTTATAGCTTATAGTTGAGTTAATTCTGGCAAGACTAGCTCAAATGCTACACCTTGTTTCATAGATTTTACAGTATCTACTGTGGCTTGAATCGCTTTAGTAGTAAAATTCATTGCCAGCTCTGCCGCATCATACGGTGAATATCCCCTCATTACTGCACCGGATAATACAGCAGTAAAGATATCCCCAGTTCCTGTAGCTTTCACAGGGATAAGAGGAATATCATAAGTTTTTAAATAATCAGTTGGTCCATCATAGACCGCGATAACCGCATGTGTTTCAGATGGTACGCTGGTCATGATAACCATGTCAGGACCCATTTGATGTAATCTCTTGCAACGATCGCGTAATTCATCATCGCTAATAGGATCTGTAGAGAATGGAATATCTAATAAGAAACAAGCTTCCGTGTAATTAGGCTTTACAATGTGAGCTTTGGAAACAAGTTTGCGCATAGCTACTACCATATCAGGTGTATAAATCGAGTAGAGGCGACCATCATCGGCCATAGCAGGATCGACGATAATCATTTGGCCCTTATTACCGAAGCGATCGATGGCTTCTTCCACGAGATGAATTTGTTCTGGGGATGCTAAAAAACCACTTACAATAGCGTGAAAGTCGATTTCATTTTTATCCCAGCAGTCCATAAAATCTCTCATGTGTGCCGATAAATCTACAAACTCGTAGTGTGGATATTCTAAGTGATTACTCAATACAGCTGTTGCCAATGGAACCGCTTGGCAACGCATAGCGCTGATGATTGGAATCATAACGGTTAGGGCACAACGGCCGATGGAGCTCATGTCTTGAATTGTTAAGACTCTAGGTACTTCTGTCATAGACACCTCCAAAATATTATATATTTTATTGTACGTTATGTAGGGCTTTCTGTAAATGTAATGATGTAATTCATGAAATTAACTTCATAATGTAGTATAATAAAACAGATAGACTTTTTATGGAGGATAGTGACAATGACAAGGTATGTGTTTCGACGTCTAGGTGGCGCAATCATAATCTTATGGGTCATCATTACCGTAACATTTGCATTAATGCATGCAATTCCGGGGGGACCTTTTACAACTGAGAAGAAATTACCACCTCAGGTGAAAGCAAGTATTGAAGCAAAGTATCATCTTGATGATCCTGTGTGGAAGCAGTATGGTGATTATTTAGGTGGTGTTATTACTGGTGATCTAGGACCATCATACAAGTATGAAGGCCGTAGTGTAAACGATATTATCAGCGATGCATTCCCGATTTCTGCACAGCTCGGCTTATTATCATTAATGGTGGCTGTAGTAGGTGGCATTGCAGCCGGTGCTATTAGTGCTATGCGCCCTAATGGTATCGTTGATTATGCGGTAACCATATTATCTACAATTGGTATTTCTGTGCCTACCTTTATTATTGGTGCCGTTCTTGTATATGTGGTGGGCTTTGAGCTGGGCTGGTTCCCAGTGGCCTTATGGCGTGGTCCATCTTATATGGTGCTACCAGTATTAACGTTAGCTGCACAACCGATGGCATTCATTGCACGTTTAACACGCAGTGGGTTGCTTGATGTGTACCAACAAGAATACATCCGTACAGCTCGCGCCAAAGGCTTGAGTTCTTGGACTATTTTGACACGTCATGCGTTAGGGAATGCTATTTTGCCAGTTATTACCTATTTGGGCCCATTGGCTGCCAGCCTTTTGACAGGTAGCTTTATCGTAGAAACGATTTTTGCTATTCCAGGCCTTGGACAGTATTTCGTAACATCTATTTATAACCGCGACTATACGGTTATCCTTGGCATTACGATTTTCTATAGTGCTCTTGTAGTATTTCTTAATATCTTGGTGGATATGATTTATCCATTAATTGATCCACGTGTTACGACAGAGGAGGGGACAGATGAATAAGGAAGATTTTTTACCTATTGAGCGAACCCCTCAAGAAGAAATTACAAGCTTTATAAAACGTCCTAGTAAATGGGCGAGATTTAAGGTGAATCGCTTGGCCGTAGTAGGGGCAACCATCATTTTGGTGATGATTGTGTTGGCTATTTTAGGACCCCTAATTTCGCCGTATACCTATGCGGACCAATCCTTGATTGATGCGAACCAAAGCCCAAGCTTTAGTCATTGGTTTGGTACCGATACATTAGGTCGCGACATTTACACTCGCGTTATGTACGGTGCTCGTATTTCCTTAACCATCGGTTTTGTAGCGGCATTTATCAATCTTGTTATCGGCGTTACCTATGGCGGTATTGCAGGTTACCTTGGTGGTAAGGTTGACCGCATCATGATGGGGCTGGTAGATGTATTGTACGGTATTCCACTTTTACTGTATGTAATTTTGTTGATGGTTGTACTTGGCCCTGGCTTAACATCTATTTTCGTAGCATTGGGCATTGCGTACTGGCTGAATATGGCCCGTATCGTACGTAGCCAAATTTTAAAAGTTAAAAACGAAGAATATATCATTGCTGCTGAAGCGATGGGCATTCCGAAATATCGCATTTTATTGCGTCATATTTTGCCAAACTGTGTGGGACCAATCATCATTACTTTGACATTGGCCATCCCAGAGGCTATTTTTACAGAAGCATTCCTTAGTTTTATCGGCTTAGGTGTAAATGCACCTATGGCGAGCTGGGGTGTACTCGCTTCTGAAGGGATTAGTAGCATGCGCTCTTATCCGTTCCAATTGATTTTTCCTGCTGTTGCTATTAGTGTTACCATGCTTGGTTTCGCATTCCTTGGCGATGGCTTACGTAATGTGTTAGACCCTAAGGAAGGAGATAGATAATGAATAACGCAATTGTTGATGTGCGCAATGTGTCCATTACCATCGATACCTTCCAAGGCCCTTTACGGGTTATTCGCAATCAAGATATCTCCTTACAACCAGGTGAGATTTTAGGTATTGTTGGTGAATCCGGCTGTGGTAAATCTGTGCTAGTTAATTCCTTAATGGGATTACTACCATATGGTAAAACAAAAATCAAAGCCGATACATTTATGATTGATGGCAATGATTGCCTTGAATTTACTGAAGATGACTGGAATGAACTCCGTGGTACTACTGTTGCTATGGTATTCCAAGATCCTATGACATCTTTGAATCCAATCATGACGATTGGGGAGCAAATGTATGAGGTTATCCATCGTACCAATGCATATGGTGAGGATTATGATGAACGAGCTATCGCCATCGACTTGTTAAAGAAGATGGGCCTTTCTACGCCGGAAAGACGATTGTCTCAATATCCTCATGAGTTGAGTGGTGGTATGCGTCAACGCGTTTGTATCGCCATGGCTGTGGCAGGTCGTCCAAAGATTTTAATTTGCGATGAACCGACAACGGCTCTTGATATTACAACAGAGGCTCAAATCTTACGCCTTATGCAAACATTAGCTGTAGAGGCTGGTATTGGGATTATCTTTATTTCTCATAACTTACGTGTTATCGCTCAAATTTGCGATCGCGTTATGGTTATGTATGCTGGTAAATGTGTTGAATCTGCTACAGTGGAGGGCATCTTTAATGAACCTCGTCATCCGTACACATTAGGGTTATTGCTCGCTCTGCCACAAGGTAAATGGCATGGTGAGTTAAAAGCCGTTGAAGGTCAACCACCAGATCTATTTGATCTACCACGAGGGTGTGCATTTAATCCACGATGTAAGTGGGCTATGCGTATCTGTGGTAATCGGATTCCTATGGTTACAAATGTTGGTGAGAATCATCAATTTACATGTTGGTTAGCTAAGTTGGAGGGACTTTAATGAGTTACGTATGGGAAACTGACAATCTCGTTAAAGAGTTCACTCTGTCAGGAGGCTTAATTAAGCCAAAACACACGGTACATGCAGTACAAGGCGTGAGCCTATATCAATCACCAGGGGAGACCCTTGGTATCGTAGGTGAGTCTGGATGTGGTAAATCCACATTTGGCTACACTTTGATGGGCTTACATCAAGCTACATCAGGTTCTATTTATATGAACGGTCGTCAGATTGATCCGTATGTGGAACGAAAAGCTGTTCATCCGGTGATGCAAATGGTATTCCAAAACCCTTATGCATCTCTTAATCCACGTCTTACAGTTAATGCGATTCTAGAGGAACCATTGGAGCTAGATCCAAAATATACACCTCGCGATCGTGTTATTCGTGTAAAAGAAGTGCTTGATCAAGTTGGTTTGAACATGTCCTTTGGTGAGCGTTATGCTCATGAATTGTCAGGTGGCCAACGTCAACGTATCGGTATTGCACGGGCTCTTATTATGCAGCCACAGTGTATCATCTGTGACGAACCGATTTCAGCACTAGATGTATCCATTCAAGTACAAATTATGACCTTGCTTGAGAGATTACAAGAACAACATGGTATTTCGTACCTCTTTATTTCTCATGATTTAAATATGGTGCGCTACATCAGTCATCGCATGGTAGTTATGTATTTAGGGGCTGTTATGGAAGAAGGTCCAGCATTGGATTTATATGAATTCCCACAACATCCGTATACTCGTGCTTTGACGGCCTTAAACGGTCCTGTTATACCGCATGCTCCCATTGGAGCACCGCTTAAAGGGGACCCACCAAATCCACTAAATCCACCAAAAGGTTGTTTGTTTAGTGGTCGATGCCCAGAGGCAGAAGGTCGTTGCTTTACTGAACGTCCGCCTCTTCGTGATTGGGCAGATCGCCGCATCGCATGCTGGCACATATAATGGGAGAATAGTATGGAAAAGTTACTTGTTGGCAAGTCCTTAGAACATCAACTCGATACAGTGATAAAAGAATTAGCACCAAAGGGGAATATATCCTATGTAGTACTTCAATTTGACGATGAAGAGGAGCCGACTATTATTGCTTCTAAAGGGGAAGATACGGTACACTCTAGTGCAAGTTTGATTAAGGTACTCGTTATGGAGTATGTATTCCATTTAGCTCGTACAGAGCAGTTGGATCTTAATGATACAGTTCCTCTATCTAGAACACCACGTGTTGAAGGCGGTGGTGCATTACAAGAACTGGTAGCAAAGCATAGCTTTACGTATCTTGAGTTATGTCGTCTTATGATGGTTCTTAGCGATAATATGGCGACAAATTTACTCATTACTGTTCTAGGCATGGAGAATATCAATGCTCGTGCAGAACAGCTTGGTGTAGATGAAATAGAACTCAATCGTATGATGATGGACTTTGACGCTCTAGCAGAAGGCCGGGATAACCATTTGACTGCATTGTCTTTAGCTCGCCTTTATAAACACATTTTTGAATGTCGCGATAGAGATGCTTATGGCCGAGAAATGTGGAATATTTTAGGTCGCCAACAATTCCGTGATATCTTGCCATTTTATTGGGGTGAAGATACACGCTTTCACCATAAAACAGGATCCCTTGGTCGGGTAGAGCACGATGGGGGCGTATTAGAAACATTTAGAGGTCATTTCTGCTTTATCCTCTTGATGAGCGATATCGATAATGACCGAGGTAAAGAGTTAGGCGCTCAAGTAGGGCGTATCATGAAAGAATTTGTAGAGGAAGCATTGCCATGATGGATAAACGAAATTTGTTAAAACTCATGGTCCTTGCTCTTGGGGTGAGTGTGCTCTTATTTGTATTTGGTTATCCTCGCGGGGAACAACCAATTGATGAGCATACCATTCGATATGTTATTGAGCAGGAACCATCCACATTGGATCCAGCGAAGTCTACTACCTCTCCGGAGGCTACAGTTCAACTTCAATTATTTGACGGTTTAGTTCGTTTAAATGATGAAAGTGAACCAGAGGCAGCACTTGCTAAAAGCTGGGATATTTCTGATGATGGTCGCGAGTATACCTTCCATTTACGACCTGATTTGAAATGGTCTAATGGAGAGCCTTTGACGGCTCATGACTTTGAATACGCGTGGAAACGCGTATTAGACCCTGAAGTCCATGCGGACAATGCATATATGTTATATGTATTAAAAAATGGCGAAGCCTTTAATAATGGTGATGCTACAGCTGATGATGTTGGCGTTAAGGCCACTGATGATAATACATTAGTAGTTACTTTAGAGAATCCAACAGCATATTTCTTAAAATTACTAGCTTCTCATAGCTATTATCCAGTGAGCCAAAAAGCTGTAGAGGCTCATGAAAACTGGGCTGCTAATGCAGATACATTTGTATCTAATGGTCCATACCGCTTACTATCCTGGAAGCATAATGGGGAAATGGATTTCATTAAGAATCCTGACTATTGGGATGCAGATTCTGTGAAAACAGAGAAAATGAATTGGCCTATTAGTGAATCTCAAAGTACACGCCTTACATTGGTTGAAGGTGGCGAAGCAGATATGACGGTTGAGCCTCCTGTAGCGGACCAAAAACGCTTAGAAGAGGCAGGTCTATTACATATTGGACCTATGCTTGGTAACTATTATTACGTATTCAATGTAAAAGCAGAACCGTTCACAGATCCTGAGGTACGTAAAGCTTTCTCCATGGTTATCAACCGTGCTAACATCGTTAACAATATTGTTCGCGGTGGTAAAGAGGCGGCCTATGCCTTTGTTCCTTACGGCATGCTTGAAAGTAATGGACGTGAAGACTTCCGTGAAGCGGGTAGCTATCTTGTTTATGAAGATGTAGAACAAGCTAAAGAAATCTTGAAAAACGCTGGCTATGATAAAAATCATCCATTGCCTCCAATTACGATTTTGTATAATACAAGTGAATTACATAAAGCGATTGCCGAAGCTGTACAAGATGCTTGGGTCAATGCATTTGGTGCAGATGTGCGCTTACAAAATCAAGAGACAAAGGTATTTTTAGCCGACCGCGAAGCTGGTAAATATCAAGTTGCTCGTGCTTCTTGGGTTGCGGATTACAGTGATCCACAAAACTTCTTAGAAGTATTCTCTGCTGAAGACAATGATAGTCAGTACCATAGTGATGATTATAACGAGTTAATCGCTCGTATTCGTACGACACCAAATGGGGCTGAACGGGATGCGTTGATGCATAAAGCAGAACAGATGATTTTTGATGAATCTCTAGTAATGCCATTGTATTTCACAACACAACCATATGTAACAAATGGAAGTATTCAAAATTATTTCTGGACTACATTGGGCCTTGTTGACTTTAAAAAAGCATACAAATAAGATACACTTAAGACGTACACTATGTGTACGTCTTTTGTTGTATTTTATGAGGTCATATGAACTGGATTGAACCCAAGCGCTTAGCACCGGGCCTGACTATAGGAATCATGGCACCTGCCAGTGCTAGCAATGAAGATTTACATAGAATAGAAGAAATTTGTAACCTAAGGGGCTATAAAGTACTCTTTGGTGAAAGTGCACATCGCAAAGGCTTGTATGGCGGTACACCAGAGGAGCAAGCCCGAGAGTTTCAATATATGATGACCACCGCACCTTGTGATGCGGTACTTGCCTTGCGCGGTGGTTACGGAACGATGCGTTATCTAGATTTATTAGATTATAAAGCAATCCGTAAGCATGGAAAGGCTTTTATTGGGTATAGTGATTGTACAGCACTTCACATGGCGATCAATCGATATAGCCGACTCATTACCTATCACGGGCCGATGGGCGTAGATTTTAAGCCTGAACGCAAAGCAGATATTGATGCTTTATTTAATACTTTAGAAGGTAAATTACAAGTCATAGAACCCTTACCTGAACCGCCTCGTGGTGCTATTGGTACTGAGCTAGGCGAAGGTATTTTACGGGGCGGCAATATGACGATGTTATCTATGTTGTCGGGAACACCGTATTTTTTAGAGGATGCATCTTGGGAGGATACATTACTATTCATTGAAGATGTAGGAGAGGCACCTTATAAGCTAGATCGCATGTTGCAACAATTTCGCCTCAGTGGTTTATTGAGTCGTATTAAAGGTTTAGTGATTGGTACTTTTACAGATTGTGAAGGCGACGATGATGAGCGTGATTACGATTTAGGCTATGAAGCGTTACGCTACATGGAGGAAAATAGAGACCCTAAATTGTTGGAGCCTTTTGTATGTTATGTCCCAACAGGTCATGGAACTCCGCATCAAACATTACCACTAGGAGCGATGATTAACTTTAGGTATATTTCAAATACCATAATTGTTCATCCCTATACGAAATAGACACATTCTTCTTAGATAGAATAAATAATAAACAGTATAAATTAGAAATTAAAAAGGGAAGTTATGACATTACAAGAACGAGAGGCTCGTGCCTGTGCCATCATAGATAGTATGACAGAGGAATTGCACGATATCTCCTTATATTTACACGATAACCCAGAATTGGGATTAAACGAGCATAAAGCAGTTAAGGTAATTAACCAATTCTTAGAAACACATAATTTTACATCTCAAGTGGGGCTAACTGATCTTCCAGAGTTACAAACGGCGTTACGGGGTGACTATAACGATACTGCACAGCATAAAATAGCCTTTTTAGGTGAATATGATGCACTACCAGAACTCGGCCATGGTTGCGGACATAATCTCATTGCTATGATGAGTTTAGGGGCGGCTATTGCCTTCAGTCAAAGTGTACCGGAAACGTGGGGAACGACCTTCTTTGGTTGTCCTGCGGAGGAAACTATTGGTGGTAAAGTATACATGGCTGAGGCTGGTTTATTTAAGGGCTATGAGGCGGCACTAATCATTCATCCAGGCGGTGAAAATGAGGTAGGGGGCACATCATTAGCGACGCATCCACTAGAGATTACCTTCCATGGACGGTCTTGTCATATAGCATCATTAACTGACTCTGGTATTAATGCCTTAGACTGTGCTGTAGATTTATATCAAAAAATAAAAGAGTTAAAGAAAACATTTCCTAAAGGGGCTATTGTAGGGACCATTTTTACCGAAGCTGGTACAGCACCAAATGTAGTAACTTCTAAGGCTACGATTCGCATGACTGTTCGCGGTAGTACGGTGGACGATTTAGAAGGTATTATTTTGCCGGCTATCAAAGAGGCTGCTCAAGAAATTGCAGCATCTTATGGCGCCCGTGTTGAGATGCATCATTATGAGCCTCTCTTTAAGGATATGCGTCAAGATAAACAACTATTAGCTCTCTTTAACGATGTGATGACTGAATTTGGTGAAACGCCTCGTATATTGCCTGATGATGAGGCTGATGGTAGTACAGATGTAGGAAATGTATCTTATGAAGTACCAACAGCACAGCCTACTTTACAGATTGGGTTAGGTTTAGAGGCTCATACACCAGAGTTCACTTGTGCAGCAGGTTCCGACTATGGATTGGAGCAAGCGATTAAGGGCGCTAAGATTATGGCTGTGGTAGCCTTGCGTTATGCATTGGGTAAGTGATGTTCAATTTTTGACATATAGAGGTCAAAAAGGTACAATAGATATAATATTTAAGTAAGTATGAAACAAGCCGTCTTCAACAAGACGGCTTTTATTCCGGTGGAGATAGATATGAGTGTTTTAACCGTTTCAAATGTAACCCATGGTTTTGGAGCGCGACAAATTTTAGATGATGCATCATTCCGCTTGTTGAAAGGTGAACATGTAGGGTTAATTGGTGCTAATGGTGAAGGCAAGTCTACATTCCTAAATATCATTACAGGCAAAATACCTCCTGATGAAGGTAAAATTGAATGGTCCAATCAAGTAACTGTAGGTTATTTGGATCAACATGCGGTCCTCGAAAAGGGCATGACCATTCGCGACGTATTGCAACGAGCTTTTGATGATTTGTTTGTAATGGAGCAAAACATTAACGATGCGTACAATCGCATGGGTGATGTGTCTGAAGATGAAATGAATAAGCTTCTCGAGCAAGTAGGGGAGTGGCAAGAAATTCTAGAGCAGCGTGGCTTCTATGAAATTGATGCGGTTATTGAGCGTACAGCTGCAGGTTTGGGCCTTATGGATATTGGACTTGACCGAGATGTTACGGAGCTCAGCGGTGGCCAGCGTACAAAGGTTTTACTTACAAAACTTTTACTAGAAAAACCGACGATTTTGCTCTTGGACGAACCGACAAATTATCTTGATGTAGAGCATATCCAATGGTTGCAAAACTATTTACAAAACTACGAAAATGCGTTCATCTTGATTTCTCATGATATGGAGTTTTTAAATTCCGTAGTCAACGTGATTTATCATATCGAGCAAGCAGTTTTAACGCGTTATACTGGCGACTATCATCAGTTCCAAGCGGCTTATGAAGTGAAAAAAGCGCAAGCAGCTAAGGCTTATGAGCGTCAACAACAAGAAATTGAGCGCATGGAAGACTTTATCCAACGCAATAAGGCTCGTGTAGCAACGCGTGGTATGGCAAATTCTCGAGCTAAACGGTTAGAGAAAATGGAGATTTTGGAAAAGCCAAAAGAGTACATTAAACCAAGTTTTGGTTTTAAAGAAGGCCGTACGCCAAGTCGTTTTATTGTAGAGGCCTTTGGTTTGGAATTAGGCTATGATGAACCGTTGACTCGACCAGTAGACTTTCAAATTGAAAGAAATAAAAAAATCGCTATTCGTGGCGTTAATGGTCTAGGTAAAACGACATTATTGAAAACAATTTTAGGGTTATTAAAACCGGTGAGTGGTGAGTTGGTAAAAGGTGATTTCTTACAAATTGGGTATTTTGCTCAAGAAGATACACCATCCAATTCTGAAACTGCACTAGACTATATTTGGAATGAATATCCGGCAATGACTAATGCAGAAGTACGTGCAGCGCTTGCTCGTTGTGGCCTTACTAACGAGCATATTACATCGCAAATGCGCGTGTTATCTGGTGGTGAGAATGCAAAGGTTCGCTTATGTAAACTGATGCAAAATAAGTACAATGTACTCGTATTAGACGAACCAACGAATCACTTGGACATTTATGCAAAAGAAGAACTGAGTCGTGCTTTGCGTGAGTTCAAAGGAACTATCGTTTTAGTAAGTCATGAACCTGAATTTTATAAAGATTGGGTTACGGATATTTGGAATATTGAGGATTGGACGACGAAAATCGTTTAGGAGGACCGATGAATCAACGTGCAAAGGACGGGATAAAGCAATTTTTAGCGGCTTTATCTGTTGATACTGAGGCGCCAGAGCTAGAGAAAACACCAAGTCGTGTAACAGAATTATATAGTGAATTATTCAGTGGCGTAGGATTAGATACAAAGTCAGCCTGGGGTGAAACATTTAGTACTGATTATAAGGGTCTTGTAGCGGTTACAGGAATTCCTTTTTACTCTATGTGTGAGCACCACTTGTTGCCATTCTTTGGAACCGTGGATATTGTGTACCAACCTAAGGATGGGTGTGTGGCAGGGCTTAGCAAGTTTCAAGATATTGTTAATATTCTTAGCCGGAGGCCGCAACTACAAGAGCGGTTAGCATCAGAATTAGCAGATGCAATTATGAATGATTTATCTGCTCATGGTGTATTCGTACGCATTACATCGACTCAGTTGTGTATGCTTATCAAAGGGACCATGCAGCAAGATTCAAAGGTTATTACATTAGAAAGCCGTGGTGTACTAGCAGAGACTGGCACATTACGAGATGAAGCGTTGGCAATGTTAGGTGGAGGACAGGCAAATGTTTAAACGTAGAAATTACACATGGAATGATGGCAAAAGTTTATCTTTGTGCGATCGTACCCTTATTATGGGGATACTAAATGGTACGCCTGACTCTTTCTCTGATGGTGGTAAATTCAATACTCCAGAAGCGGCAGCAGCACATGTAACGCAAATGATTGAAGATGGTGCTGATATCATTGATTTAGGCGTAGAATCTACGCGCCCTGGTTGCACACCATTGACAGCAGATGAAGAAATTGAACGCTTAGCCCAATTGATAGACCCTGTACTACATGCATCTACAGTACCTGTATCTATCGATACCTATCATGCTAAAACTGCTGATTATGCACTTTCAAAGGGCGCTCATATTTTAAATGATATTTGGGGCTTACACTATGATCCTGATATGGCAGCAATAGCCGCAAAATACAAGGTACCTGTAATCATCATGCACAATAGTAATGATACAAACTATGGTGACATCATTGAAGATATGAAGGCATACTTCTTCTTTGCTGTAGATAAAGCCTTAAAGGTTGGTGTAACACCACAACAAATTTGGCTTGATCCAGGTATCGGATTTTTTGGTAAAACAGAAGAACAAAATATTGAAGTTATGCAACGTTTAGGCGAATTAACGGCTTATGAATACCCTATTTTACTTGCGCCTAGCCGTAAGGGTTTTATCGGTTCTATGTTGGGCGGTTTACCTCCAGAAGAACGCGATGAAGGCACGGTAGCGGCTTGTATTACGGGTGTATTCCAAGGTGTTGATATGGTGCGTGTTCATAATGTGAAAATGCACAAACGCGCCTTGGCCGTAGCAGATGGCCTATTACGAGGTGAATAATGGATAAAATCGTTTTAAAAAACATGGCATTTTATGGATATCATGGCAATTTGACATCTGAACAAGCGCAAGGACAGCGCTTTTTTGTAGATGTTGAAATTACTACGGATCTTACAAAGGCCGGTCAAAGTGACCAGTTAGAGGATTCTATCAATTATGTAGAAGTATATGAGCTTGTAGAATCTGTTATGACTGGAGAAAAACATAATTTATTAGAGCGTTTAGGTGCACTTATTGCCGACTCTTTATACCAACATTATCAAGGTATCGTTGGCTTATCTGTAACGGTGCGCAAACCATCTGTACCTATTGCTGGTATCCTAGATTATGTTGAGGTTGTCACTACAAGAGGTCAAATTTGATGTATACCTATTACATCAGTGTAGGTTCAAATATAGGTGATAAAAGAGGCTATATTAATTCCGCTTTTCACCTATTACAAGGGCATGAGGCCGTTTCAGAGGTTATTAGTTCTTCTTTGATAGAAACGGAACCTTGGGGATATACAGATCAGGCGTCATTTATTAATGGCATGTGGTCTTGTAAAAGTACTTTGAATCCTCATGAAATGTTAAGTGTCCTTCAGTCCTTAGAACAAGAGGCTGGTCGTGAACGACTCATTCACTGGGGACCACGTACATTAGATTTAGATATTATTTTGGCTTTTGATGAGGCCGGTTCTATGATTTCCATTTGTGATGAAACTCTAACTATACCGCATCCTTATTTTTGGGATAGAACCTTTGTCTTAGAACCTTTACATGAGTTGTTACCAACTTTTACCTATAAGGGGATGTCAATTAGCGAGCGATTAACTACATTAAGTTTGGCATAGAAATCCACAAAGATATTAAAAATAAAATTTACAGTTATACCTAGAATTGGGATAATATTAATAGGGACTTACTGTAATGGCAATATATTATTACGTTTTATGCTTGGGGATTCATAGGGAGTATAAATGAATATAAAACGTATCGGTTTGTGCATACTAGCATTAATTGTAGTGGGGCTGTCCTATTGGCTTGCAGTAGGTGGGAATTACGATAGTAAAACAGTACGCATAGACCCAGAAGAGCATACATTAGTAAATTCTAGTGATGCCATCATTTCAAAACGAATATTAGCGATGAAGTCCATCGACTCACAAGTGTACTTTCTAGGTTATGAAGGGTATGGTATTTATAATTTAGCTGATAATACACTTCGGTTGATGCCTATTACCTTTCGTGGTCAACATATAGAGCCACCGAAGACCGAGAATTACCAACGTGGTTTACGAGAGATTACTATGGTAAAAACTTTCTCTGATTTTAGTGGTCCAGAACAATCCGTACTCAAGGATTTGTTGGAATCTACAGATAGAGGAGCTCATTATTATGGGGACTTTTACCATTCCGGTTATGAGTCATCCCTCATTGACATGAAGGACCAATATTTTATAACGAATACGGTACGAGCTTTAAAGCGTATAAATCATACATTGTATGTATATGATGCGTCAGGGTTTATTATCATTGATTTAGATAGTCGCCGTATTCAAGGGTTCTTTAATAATCGTCTAGGTGGAGAAGGACCCAAAGGAGTACCTGATAGCTTGCGTGGCCATTATGGTTCAGATTTTACGATGATATATGCATTGTCCAAGTTAGATCCAAAGGATTTAGAGATTTTATGGTCAATGCGAAAACAATATTTAGAAAAGTCACCACAAGTGATGGAGAATAAGGATTTATTCCCTCTTAATCTTGATGAGATGACTTTATAGGAGGTATATTATGCTTTGGTCAATTATTGTAGGCGGATTCATTGGTTTTGTAGCTGGTCGTATTACTAAAAAGGCGCAAAGCATGGGGATTATTCTTCGTGTTATTGCTGGTTTAGTAGGGGCTTCTGTAGGTCAAGCTTTGCTTGGTACTTGGGGACCAAGTCTTGCAGGCATGGCATTAATTCCGTCCATCGTTGGTGCAGTTATAGTGATTGCTGTAGTAAGCTTCTTTACTGGACGAGACTAACTATATAATAGAAGGACTATTATAGGATTTTCTATAATAGTCTTTTTTTATCGCTATAAATCTATTTTCTTATATACCTATGAGAAAATAGGTATATAATAGTTTATGTATTTTACAAGCAATATGTTTTAATATAACTTAACATTGTCGATTCATATAATGGCAATCGTTGGTTTAAGTGGAATTGTATTAGAAGATGTATATCTTTTAGTGCGAATCGTAGGAGGCCCTTATGAAGTTACGTAAAGTAGGTATTATTGGCACTGGACATGTAGGTTCTCATGTAGCATTTTCTCTTGCTCTACAAGGTGAAGTAGATGAACTATATATGATGGATATTGACGAGAAAAAAGCTAAAGCACAAGCAATGGATATAAATGATGCTGTCAGCTATATTCCTCATAAAGTAACAGCTACTGCAGGTCCTATTGAAGATTGTGGGGAATGTGATATTCTCGTATTTAGCGCTGGTCCTTTACCCAATTTATATCAAGATCGTTTAGAAAGTCTTGGGGATACAGTAGAGGTTTTAAAGGATGTTATTCCTCGAATTAAAAAGTCCGGCTTTGATGGTTTTATTATCTCTATTTCTAATCCTGCTGATGTTGTTGCTACTTATTTATGTAAACATTTAAATTGGAATCCAAAACGTATTATTTCCAGTGGTACAGCTTTAGATTCAGCGCGATTACAAAAAGAATTGGCCCGCATTTTTAATATTAGTAACCGTACAATTACAGCGTATTGTTTAGGTGAACATGGTGGTAGTGCTATGGTGCCATGGTCTCATGTTTATGTACAAGGAAAACCGTTGGTACAATTACAACAAGAATTGCCTTATAGATTCCCTACACTTGATTATACTCAAGTGCTAGATGATGTAAAAATTGGTGGTTACCATGTATTGGCAGGTAAAGGCTCCACAGAGTTCGGCATTGCTAGTGCAACAACAGAATTAATTCGTGCTGTATTCCATGACGAAAAGAAAGTGTTGCCATGTTCTTGTTATCTAGATGGCCAATATGGTGAAGAAGGAATCTTTGCATCGACTCCAGCAGTTATTGGCAAAGATGGTATCGAAGATGTATTTGAATTGAAGCTTACTGAAGATGAATTAGCTTTATTTAAAAAGTCTTGTGCAGTAATTCGTGAATATGCTCATAAAGCAGAGACTTTATAAGGCCATAGTAGCTGTTGCTAATAAGTCTATCTTTGATAAGACATCTTCAACTATATGATAGATATAAGGTAAACTATAGATAATTTTATTTAGTCCCTAACGAGGTTCTGTGATATAATTAAAAAATGACAGTATACAGATGATGAATATTTTTGGGGGATATTATGACTCAAGACACTATGGAAGTACAACGTCCAAAAAAGCCGCGCAAACGGGTTAGACCTAATCGCAAAGCGCAGGATCAACGTATTATCCTCATGTGGATCAAGCGAATTGGCATAGGGATTATGGTGCTGCTATTATTAGGGCAAGCCTATCGCTTGGTGGCTGTATATCAAGAAAAACAACATATTGAGCAACAATTGCAAGAATTAAAACAGCGAAATGAAGAATTAGAACAGGAAAAGGCCAAGTTGCAAGATCCAAAGACCATTGAGGGGGTGGCTCGTGAGGAGCTCGGCCTTGTAAAACCTGGTGAAGTACCTTTTGTAAAATAGGTTTGACTGTAGTAATTTAGATTCGCATTAGTTTGTAGTTTGAGGTTTCCGTATTAATTAGGAGGTTGCATGGCAATCGAAGTTGGTAACATTATTGATGGTACCGTATCTGGTATTACAAAATTCGGTGTATTTGTTGATTTAGGAGAGAAGCAAACCGGTCTAGTTCATATTTCTGAAGTAGCTCATGGGTATGTCGAAGATATTAATACCGTATTAAAGGTTGAAGATCCAGTAAAGGTTAAGGTTTTATCTATTGAAGGCAATAAAATAGGCCTTTCTATTCGTCAAACACAACCTAAAGAGACAACAAGTGAAGAGCGACGTCCTCGTCGTGTTCAATCTAAACAAAGCACAGAGGCTTTTGAAGCAAAGATGAAATCATTCTTGCGCGATAGCAATGAACGCTTACACGATTTAAAACGCAATACAGAAGGTAAACGCGGAGGCCGAGGCGGTCGTCGAGATTAATAGTGAGAGATGGCATTGAGCCATCTCTTTACTTATGTATAGGCCTTAACAGTATAATAGTGTTAGAGGCATACTAATTATGTAAGGAGCAATTATGAAGTTAGCTATTATTGATATTGGATCAAATTCAGTACGCTTATTATTGGCTACTTATGAAAATAATATATGGCACTATGAGCCGAAACAGTTGTGGACTACTCGTTTAGGCCAACGTAATTCAGATGGTACATTGCGCACTGAATCGATGGAAGCGTCCTATCAAGCTTTTACAGAAATAAAAAAACTAGCAGACCAATATGGGGTGGAATGCTGCTTTGGTTTTGCAACGAGCGCTGTTCGTGAAGCATCTAATGGCCTTGAATTTATGGACCGCATTAACGAACATTGTCCGATGGAATGGCGTATTCTCACGGGCGATGAAGAGGCTATTTATGGCTTTAATGGTGCCTTAGGAGATCAGTTGAATGATGGTCGTCACTATACAACTATCGATATCGGTGGCGGTAGTACAGAGCTAGCATTAGGCAATAAGGACGGCGTTTACTGGAGCCGATCTTATCCTGTGGGGGCTGTACGCCTTCAATCTATGTCTGATGAAGGTCCTCAACGAGTATGGGAAGAAACTCGATTCCTTTGGGATCCCATGATGATTCAAGGTGAATTTGGTGAATTCATTGGTATCGGTGGTACGCTAACGACGCTAGCGGCCATTGATTTAGGCCTTGAAAACTATGATGGTACGAAGGTACAAGGTCATAAATTAAGTCGTGAAACAGTAGAGGGCATCATTCTAAACTTACGTTACATGAGTCGCGATGAGCGATTACAAGTAAAAGGTTTACCTGCAGGACGTGCCGATATCATCGTAGCTGGTGCAGAAATTTTAACGTCCTTTATGGATGCTTATGAGGTTCCTCATGTATTTGTGAGTGACCAAGATGGTATGGAGGCGATGGCTCGTGAATGTGAAAGAACTTATTCGAACCATTAATCACACCTTAAAATCACATAATCTATTTCCTGAAAATAGTCGAATTCTAGTAGCTTGCTCTGGTGGCCCCGATTCAATGGCTCTATTGTATTTATTACAAGATATTGCTACGCATCGTCATACAACGTACAAAATAGGTGTAGCCATTGTGGATCACTGTATTCGCCCTGAAAGTAAAGATGAGGTCTTATGGCTCCAACATCAAGTGGAAGAGTTAGGTCTGCCATTTTATTCCGCTACCTTTGATGTACCGCGCCTAAGTAAGGAATATAAGAAGTCTGAAGAAACTATAGGCCGCCAAGTACGTTATCAATGGTTAAATGAAATTGCTCAGTCTGAGGGGTATGATTATATTTCAGTAGCTCACCACAAAGACGATCAAGCAGAATCGATTTTGGCACATATCATTAGGGGTTCTGGTCTAAATGGTTTAACTGGCATGTCTGTAGTACAATCTGAATATGCTATTCCTGTAGTTAGACCGCTGTTAGACGTAACAAAAGAAAACTTACTAGCCTATATAGGGACAAAACATATTTCGTATTGTGTAGATTCTACGAATGAGGATGTACGATACCAACGAAATAGGATTCGTCATCGCATTATACCTGAATTGGAAGCTGTTAACCCTGCTGTGGTAGATGCCATAGTTCGACTAGGAAGTTCTGTAAATGAAGATGTAATGGTTATCTCTGATTTAACATCCAGAACCTTTGATAAATTAGTGTCGATTGATGATGATGAGGTGAGAATCTCTCGCCGTGCTTTGAGACAGGAGCCACTAGCAATACAGCGGAGATTATGGCAGCGTTTAGTAAGTACCATTGACTCTGATCTAACGCTTACATCAGCTCATCAAGAGCAATTACTGGACATTGTTAACACAGGGGAAAAGAAAACTTTCACTATAAAAAGTATAAAAGTAATTGCTCAATGTGATACAATAAAGGTATATTGCAAACATTAATATGAATCGTGGAGGTCATATAGATGCATCAAGACGCAAAAGAGATTTTATATACAGCAGAACAATTACAGGCTCGTGTAGCCGAGTTAGGTAAAGCAATTAGCGAAGACTATAAAAATGAATCTGTAGTGCTTGTAGGGGTGTTAAAGGGAGCCATCGTTTTCTTTACAGACTTAGCTCGCGCTATTGATGATAGCGTAGATGTAAGCTTTGATTTTATTTCTTGCTCTAGCTATGGTAGTGGCACAACTAGTACAGGTGTAGTACGAATTCTAAAAGATTTGGATCGCTCTGTAGAGGGGAAGCATGTGCTCGTTGTGGAAGATATCGTAGATACAGGCACAACATTGCATTACTTGCTAGAAAATTTACATGCTCGTGGTGCTAAAAGCGTACGCCTTGCAGCATTGTTGAATAAACCAGATCGCCGTAAGATGGACGTAGACGTTGACTATGTGGGCTTTATTATTCCTGATTATTTTGTTATCGGTTATGGTTTAGACTACGCGGAAAAATATCGTCACTTACCATATATCGGTATTTTAAAGGAAGAAATGTATCAAAATTAAAAATATGATATAATATATGAGTGCATCTCTTAATGAGATGTACTCAATTCGTTTATACAAGTAAATTATTATTGAAAGGGGTAATCTTTTGGGTCGATTTACAAAAAATATCGTCCTTTACTTACTTATCATTGCCGCTTTCGTTATCGCCATTGACGCTTTCTCTGGTCAAAGTGCGAATAAATCTGAACTAAGTTACACAGGATTTATTCAACAAGTACAACAGAAAAAGGTTGAGTCCGTAACGATTACCAATGATCATGGTATTAAAGGTAAACTAAAAAATGGAACAGAGTTCAATTCTTATGCGCCAAGTGATGAAACATTAATTAAAACATTACAAGATAATGGCGTAGAAATTACAGCAGCTCCACCTGAGCAACCAGCTTGGTGGATGAGCCTGTTAGGCTCTGCTATTCCTATCATCATCTTAGTGGTGTTGTTCTTCTTTATTATGCAACAAACTCAAGGTGGCGGTGGCCGAGTGATGAACTTTGGTAAAAGCCGTGCTAAATTGATGGGTGAAGGTAACGTAAAGGTTAGCTTTAAAGATGTAGCCGGTGCTGAAGAAGCAAAACAAGAATTAGAAGAAGTAGTAGAATTCTTGAAGGATCCAGGTAAATTTACAACTATCGGTGCTAAAATTCCGAAAGGTGTATTGCTTGCAGGACCTCCAGGTACAGGTAAAACTTTGCTTGCTAAAGCCGTTGCTGGTGAAGCTGGGGTACCATTCTTTACGATTTCTGGTTCTGACTTCGTAGAAATGTTCGTAGGTGTTGGTGCTTCTCGTGTGCGTGATCTTTTCACACAAGCGAAAAAGAATGCACCATGTATCATCTTTATCGACGAAATTGATGCAGTAGGTCGCCAACGTGGTGCTGGTCTTGGTGGTGGGCACGATGAACGTGAACAAACATTGAACCAATTACTCGTTGAAATGGATGGTTTCGGTGCCAACGAAGGTATTATTACTATCGCCGCCACAAACCGCCCAGATATTCTTGACCCAGCGCTTTTGCGTCCAGGTCGTTTTGACCGTCAAGTTATCGTAGGTCGTCCAGACTTACGCGGTCGTGAAGCAATCTTAAAAGTACATGCTCGTAACAAGCCATTAGCTGACGATGTAGACTTGAAAACAATTGCTAAGAAAACTCCAGGCTTTACTGGTGCTGACTTGAACAACTTGTTAAATGAAGCAGCTTTATTGGCAGCTCGCCTTAACAAAAAAGTTATCACTATGGCTGAAGTTGAAGAAGCTAGTGAAAAGGTTAGCATGGGGCCTGAACGTCGCAGTCATATTGTGAGCGAGAAAGATCGTAAGTTAACAGCGTACCATGAATCTGGTCATGCCATCGTGGCACATTTGTTGCCTCATGCAGATCCTGTTCATAAGGTAACAATCATTCCTCGTGGCGCAGCAGGTGGTTACACTATGATGCTTCCTACAGAGGAACAAAACTACAAAACAAAATCTCAATTATTAGCAGATATTCGCGTAGCCCTTGGTGGTCGAATTGCAGAGGCCTTGATTTTAGATGAAATCAGTACAGGTGCTTCTGGTGACCTTCAAAGTGTAACGAATACAGCACGCGCCATGGTAACGCGTTGGGGCATGAGCGATGAGCTTGGTCCTATCGTATTTGGTGAACAACAAGAACAAGTATTCTTGGGGAAAAACCTTGGACACGAGCGCAACTACAGTGAAGAAATTGCTGCAAAAATCGATGCTGAAATTCATCGTATTGTTGAAGAAGCTTATAAAGATGTAACAAAACTTCTTAGCGATAACGAGAAATTCTTACATGATATGGCAAATGCTCTATTAGAGGAAGAAACAATCGATTCTAAAGCTGTAGACAATCTTTATAAATATGGTACAACGAAAGCCCCTGAAGTTGAGGAGCCTAAAGAAGCTCTAGAAGCGGCAGGTATTGTAGTACCAGAGGTGGTTGAAGCTAAAGAGAACACTGCTACAGTGGATGCTCCTAGTGAAACGCCTTCTAATGAAATCAAATAATGAGATATCTAAATAAAAGAGCTGGCCTCGTTGAGGGCCAGCTCTTTTTATATATGCTCTTTTGATTATAATTACCTATTACTAGCTATAGTACTTAGTATTCTATCTATATTGTGAAGCTCGTAATGTAGTTGGTGAGGCATATCTATTGGCCATCATTAATGTGACGTGTTGCCAAGTACTGTTGAATTCTACGCTCTTTTCGGGCTTTTAAATATTTTTGAGCCAGTACATTTGGAATTGCTACACCAACCGCAATACTTACAATAGTGAGGATGCCTGTTACACCGTTTTGGACCATATGAAGTAAGCCAGACTCTGATAGTGAATTGATATGAAGTATATCAAAGAGGAATCTGTAATATAAAATACCAGGCATTAAGGCTATAGCAGATGGGACGATGATAATTGTGCTAGATGTTCTCAGCCAAGTAGAAACTTTTACATAGATCACGCTCATTACAGCAGCGCCTACAAAGGTAGCACCTGGAATGGAGAAGCCAAATTCAACAGCTAATAAATTGCGGATAAATACGCATAATACACCACCAATACCAATGGATACTAGTAACCGTACAGGAGCGTTAAATAGTACTGCAAAGGATGCGGCTGCTGTAAAAGCCCCTATAATTTGCTCAATGGATAATACATGAGGCTTAATATCTACAAAGCTAAAGGCCGGCATAGGGCTAAAGTACAAGGCCATGGCCATGCCTAAGGTCATGCTACCAACGATAAGGATCGTTCTAATGGCTCTTGTAATTCCCGATAGAATATGATTGTTGATGGTATCGATAACGGAGTTTATAAGAGGTACACCAGGTATCATAAATAAGGTACAGCATACAAGAACATAAACTAACGAATCTTGTTCAATATGTGAATAGAAACCATAGGCAGAAACCATAGCAGCAAATCCACCTAATGCAATACCTACATATTCATTACAGCCTAAACGCACAGATAGAGTACGGGTGAAATAACCGATTAGAGAACAAATAACAGTTACAATAAAAGCTATCATATCGCCACTATACAAAAAGGCAAGGCCTGCTGATCCGAGGGCACAAGCAATACCCTTTATCCAATCAGGATATACTGGAATAGTGGAATCTAATTTTGAAATTAACTGTTCATAAGTTGTAAGTGAATAATGTCGTTCAAAGGCGCGCCATGTGAGTTTAGATACGGCATTGATCATGGCCATATTGGGAATATGAACCGGTGTTTTTCTAAAAACTGTTATGGAACGCTCTTTATGCAATAGATTCACCATGATAGTGGTATATGAAATATGAATATTTAAGTAATTATGAGGTATCCCCATAAATGTGGCTGATTTTAACATCTCTTCAATAATTCGATTTGTATCGGCACCACATTCCATGAGTAGTTTGCCTATGTTTAATAGGACGTCGAGCTTTCTATGAATATGAATAAACGGGTTCTCAAGAACTTCATTTTTTTCTTCTAATGTAAATTGTTTCATATATCTCCCCAGATAATGATAGACCATACTATTGTTATCTTTTGCATACGGTATAACTTAATACTACATGTATTATACCATTAATTAATTTAAATAACCCTTGCATTTTATAGGGGACACTTGTACAATCGAATTGTAAACCTAGGTTGACAAAGAAAGGGGCTCTAAACTATGCGTGATGAAGTATTAGAATTCTTGAGACAAAACCAAGGTGGTTTCGTATCGGGACAAGATATGTCGGAAGCGTGTCATGTTTCACGTACAGCTATTTGGAAGCATATCAAGGCATTACGTCAAAAAGGCTACAAAATAGAATCTTATACCAAGAGGGGGTATCGATTATTGGAGGAACCTGATTTGTTGAGTCCATTAGCAATGAAGCAAATCTTAAAAACAGATGTATTTGGAAAACGGTATGTCTATATGGACACTACCGAATCTACTAACCTAGAAGCTCGTCGCTTAGCACAACAAGGTGCAGAAGAAGGTACTGTTGTTGTAACAGAGGAACAGGCTGCTGGCCGAGGTCGTTTATCGCGGGGCTGGTATTCTCCATTTGGGAAAGGTCTATGGTTTAGTCTCATTTTGCGCCCTGACTTTGCACCTGTAGAAGCACCAAAATGTACATTGATGGCAGCCGTAGCCTTAACAAAAGCGTTCCATAAAATGGGACTCACCGATGCAGGCATTAAATGGCCTAATGATATTCTTGTGAATGGTCGTAAATTAGTTGGCATCTTGACTGAAATGTCTGGCTCTATGGAGGAAATTTCCTATATTGTTATGGGCATAGGTGTCAATGTAAAGACTAAACAAGAAGAGCTCCCGGAAGAATTGAAGTTGATCGCTACATCCTTAACTATGGAAGGCATTGATATTGAACGGACGGAAGCTTTTAAAATTATATTAGAATCCTTAGAACATCAATATTATGAAGTCCTCGATAGTGGTTTTGAGGAAACTCTCAATGAATGGCGTCAATTATCGGTAACACTTGGTGAGGAAATTGAAGTAAGAGCACCAGGAAATACCTATGAAGGGGTAGCTACAGATATTGATGAAGATGGTAACTTATTAGTAAGAATCCCTGATGGGACAGTTAAACGTATTGTGGCAGGGGACGTATCAATTCGTCCGCGCAAATAGGAGGCATTCATGTTATTAGTAATTGATGTGGGGAACACCAATATTGTTCTCGGTGTATACGACAAGACGGAGCTTGTAGGTCACTGGCGTATTTCCACGGATCGCGTGCGGACCACCGATGAATATGGCATGTTGATGATGAACCTATTTTTCCATGACCGTAAGGTTGATGTGAAGGATATTAAAGATATCATCATTTCCTCAGTTGTGCCACCATTGATGCCTACATTAGAGCGCGTTTGTTTACGTTATTTCAATGTAAATCCTCTTATTGTTGGGCCTGGCACTAAGACTGGTATCGCCATTAAGTATGATAATCCTCGTGAAGTAGGTGCTGACCGTATCGTAAATGCTGTAGCAGCGCATGAACAATATGAAGGGGATTTAATCATTATTGACTTTGGTACGGCTACTACCTATTGTGCGGTTAAAGGTAATGGCGATTATATGGGCGGTGTTATCTCACCAGGTGTTACCATTTCTGCAGAGGCTCTATTCCAACGGGCTGCTAAATTACCACGTATTGATGTAAGAGACCCAGGTCAAGTCATTTGCCGGAATACCGTATCCTCTATGCAGGCTGGTATGTTCTATGGTTATGTAGGCCAAGTGGAAGGCCTTGTATCTCGTATGAAAGCTGAAATGGGTGATTATGTAACTGTCGTAGCTACAGGCGGTTTAGCACAACTCATTAGCAGTGCTACGGACTGCATTGACCATGTAGAACCTATGCTTACATTAGAAGGTTTACGCCTTATTTACGAAAGAAATAAATAATGCTACTATAATATAGTTACGAATATGTAACAAAGTAGTGTACATTCGGGTACAGCTTATGCTGTACCCTTTTTATTAGGGGATATATATGAATAATAAACAATGGCAAATTGGAGCTGTCAAAATTGACGGACAAGCCATATTAGCGCCAATGGCAGGGGTCAGCGATATTGCTTATCGCTTACTTGCTAAAGAGCATGGGGCCGCCTTGGTTTGCACCGAAATGGTCAGCGCCATGGGCATTAAATATAAAAATGAACGCACCCATGAATTGTTGCGTATTGAAGAGGTAGAACGGCCTGTTTCTATGCAAATCTTCGGTTCTAATCCAGAGGCTATTGCCATTGGTGCAAAGGTTGTAGCTGATGCAGGTGCCGATATTGTAGACATCAATATGGGTTGTCCTGTTAAAAAAGTTGTTTCCTCCGGTGATGGCTCTGCACTTATGAAGAATCCTGACTTAGCCGCACGCGTAGCAGAGGCTGCGGTTAAGGCTGTGGATGTGCCTGTAACGGTGAAAATGCGAATCGGTTGGGATAGTGATTCCATCAATGTTGTGGACTTTGCTAAGTGCATCGAATCTACAGGTGTGGCAGCTATTGCAGTACATGGCCGTACTAAGGAGCAAATGTACAGTGGACATGCTGATTGGTCTTATATTAAGGCTGTAAAAGAGGCCGTGTCTGTACCCGTTATGGGCAATGGGGATATAGTGGAACCAGAGGATGCGAAGCGCATGCTCGATGAAACAGGATGTGATGCGGTAATGGTAGGCCGTGGTGCACAGGGGAACCCTTGGATCTTTGGTCGTATTCACCATTATTTGGCGACTGGTGAAATATTACCGGCGCCTACAGATATTGAGCGTCTCGATATGCTATTAAAACATTTTGATTTGTTATGCCAATATAAGGGGGAAAGTATGGCCGTTAAGGAAATACGAACTCATGCAGGCTGGTATATGAAGGGCCTTCCTGAATCTGCATATTGGCGCAATCGTGTGAATACAATTCATACTGTAACAAGCTTTCACAATGAGCTAGAATCATACCGTAAAATATTGTCTGAAATGTAGTCGGATTGACAAATGAATAGTATTTTTATATAATGGTTGAGATAATTTAGAAATAAAAGATAAGGTGTCATCTTACTATGGCACTTTTTTCTTATTTAATTTATATGTAGAAAGAGTGGGGTACCCATGGCAGACGTAAAAGAAACATTACTTACCGCCGAAGGTTTAAAAAAATTAGAAGAAGAATTAATGCATTATAAATCTGTACGTCGTATTGAAGTGTCTGAACGTATTAAGACTGCTATTGAATATGGCGATATCAGTGAAAACTCTGAATATGATGATGCAAAAAATGAACAAGCTTTCATCGAAGGTCATATTGTAGAGCTTGAGAATAAAATTAACACTGCGAAAATCATCGACGAATCCGTAAAAGGTGATGTTGTATCCGTAGGTAGCAAAGTAACGGTACTAGATACAATGTACAATGATGAATTAGAATATGTTATCGTTGGTTCCTCTGAAGCGGATCCATTCAACAATCGTATCTCTAACGAATCTCCTGTAGGTAAAGCTATTTTGGGCAAACGTAAAGGTGATGAAGTAGAAGTTTCCACACCAGATGGTCCTGTTACATTCAAAGTGTTAGCTATCCAATAATTTACATTTACTGACGAAGAGGCGATAACATGAGTGAAGAAATTAAAAATGTACAAGAAGAGCTGAATGAGCAAATGCAAATTCGCCGCGACAAATTGGCTGAATACGAAGCGGATGGCATCTATCCATTTGGTCAACGTTTTATTGTAAAAGATAATGCAAAAGAAATTAAAAATGACTTCTTCTTGAAATATGATGGTCAACCTGTAGTTATTGCAGGGCGCTTGATGACAATCCGTTCCCATGGTAAAACAGCATTTGCCAATGTTCGTGATAAATCTGGGGATATTCAAGTATATTTCCGTAAAGATGTATTGGGCGAAGATGCTTATAAATACGTAAAAATGCTTGATATCGGTGATATCATCGGTGTAGAAGGTCATGTATTTAAAACTCATACAGGTGAAGTTACAATTAAAGTTAACAAATTAACTTTGTTATCTAAATCTTTACGTCCATTGCCAGAAAAATGGCATGGTTTAAAGGATACAGAACTTCGTTACCGTCAACGTTATGTTGATTTGATTGTAAATCCTGAAGTGCGTGATACATTTGTAAAACGTTCCCAAATCGTTGCTAAAATTCGCGAATACATGATGCGTGATGGTTTCATGGAAGTAGAAACACCAATGATGCATGCTATCCCTGGTGGTGCTGCAGCTCGTCCGTTCATTACACATCACAATGCGCTCGATATTGATATCTACATGCGTATTGCACCAGAATTGTACCTCAAACGTTTAATCGTTGGTGGTATGGACCGCGTATTCGAAATGAACCGTTGCTTCCGTAACGAAGGTATCGACAACCGTCATAATCCAGAATTCACTACTATCGAATCTTACCAAGCTTATGGCGATGTTGAGGATGCTATTCGCTTAACAGAAAATCTTGTGTCCTACTGTGCACAAGAGGTTCTAGGTACACAAGAAATCACATACCAAGGTACAGAAATCAATTTGACTCCACCTTGGAATCGTATCACAATGGCTGAAGGTGTAAAAAAATACACTGGTGAAGACTTTGATACAGTTACTACTGTAGAAGAAGCTCGTGCTATTGCAGATCGTTTAAATGTAGAATATACAGAAAATGATGGTATTGGTAAAATCTTAAATCTTTGCTTCGAAGATTATGTAGAAGAAAACTTGATTCAACCAACTATCGTATATGGTCATCCAAAAGAAATTTCTCCACTTGCAAAAGCAAGTCGTGAAAATCCATTGGCTACAGAACGTTTTGAAGCGTTCATTTATGGCCGTGAATTGGCAAATGGCTTCTCCGAGTTAAATGACCCAATCGACCAAAAACAACGTTTCTTGGATCAATTGAAAGAACGCGAAGCTGGCGATGATGAAGCTCACCGTATGGATGAAGACTTCGTTACAGCTCTTGAGTATGGTTTACCTCCAACAGCAGGTTTAGGTGTTGGTATTGACCGTCTCGTTATGTTCTTAACAGACTCTGCATCCATCCGTGATGTATTGTTGTTCCCATTGATGAAACCAGAAGCTCCTAAGCATATTGAAGCTGAAGAAGAAGCAGCTGAATAATCTAAAACCAAAAGGCTCCCTATTCTTTGAGTAGGGAGCTTTTTTATTCGTCATATGATACGAATATTATGTTTTATGATTATTGTATTCTATAAATATTATATTTAATTCTACATGTGCTGTTGTAGTATATGTTGACTATGATATTTAGTTACGAAAGGAGAAGACTGTGAAACATTTAAAGGTTGCTTTATCTGATTCCGTGCAATCCAAAATTAAATCCATAGCAGGACGCACATGTGTTGGCGTTTTTGAAACAGATTTTATAGATGTAGGTGCCGTTGTTATCGGCGATGGTGAGCTAGATCTTGTTAATAATAATCAAATTAGCTCCTTTGGTATACCAGTTATTGTCCTAAGATTTGATGCATCTAAAGATATATCTTTTGATGAAAATCGTATCACGTCCATTATAGATCTCTCATCTATAAGTATCGACGACTGTACATCAGAGATAGAGAACGTTGTAGCAAACTATGAAGCATCTATTTTACCACCATTTTTCAGGGCTTTATCTGATTATGTAGGGGATGAAAATTTACAGTTTGACTGTCCAGGTCATCAAGGGGGCCAATTCTTCTATAAACATCCTACAGGTCGTGCCTTTTACAATTTCTTTGGAGAAAATATATTTAGAGCTGACCTTTGCAATGCAGATGTAAAATTAGGGGATCTCTTAATTCATGAAGGCTATGCGTATGATGCTCAAGCACATGCAGCTAAGGTCTACAATGCGGATAAAACCTATTTTGTATTGAATGGTACATCTTCTGCGAATAAGGTAGTGCTTAATGCTCTTTTAACACCAGGGGATATTATTTTATATGATCGTAATAATCATAAATCTATCTGCCATGGTGGCCTCGTTATGTCTGGTGCTACGCCTATATATCTTGAAACAGCACGTAATCCCTTTGGCTCCATTGGTGGTATTTTAGATCATTGCTTTGATGAAAGTTATATACGTCAATTAGTGGCAGAAAAATCACCTGAAAAAGCAAATACAAAACGTCCCATTCGATTAGCAGTTATTCAACTAGGAACCTATGATGGTACGATTTATAATGCGCAGCAAGTAGTAGATAAAATAGGCCACCTTTGCGACTATATTTTCTTTGATTCTGCTTGGGTTGGGTATGAACAGTTTATTCCTATGATGAAAGACTGTAGTCCGTTGTTGTTAGAATTGGGCCCAAATGACCCTGGCATTTTAGTTACTCAATCAGTACATAAGCAACAAGCTGGCTTTTCACAAACATCCCAAATTCATAAAAAAGACAGTCATATAAAGGGACAAGAACGCTATGTGGATCATAAACGTTTTAATAACTCTTTTATGATGCATGCATCTACATCTCCGTTTTATCCATTATTTGCATCTCTCGATGTAAATGCAAAAATTCATGAAGGCCAGTTGGGACAAACATTATGGCGTGAATGTGTTAAGGTAGCTATTGATGCACGTAAAGCCGTATTGAAACAATGTAAATATTTACGCCCCTTAGTACCTCCAATTGTTCATGGTAAACCATGGGAAGAAGGAAATACCCATGAGATGGCTTGTGATGTAAAATATTTTGCTTTTGAGCCAGAAGCTAAGTGGCATTCTTTTAACGGCTATGGTGAAGGACAGTATTTTATTGATCCATGTAAATTTCAACTGATTACACCGGGAATCAATGTGGAAACTGGAGAATATGAAGAGTTTGGAATCCCAGCGAATATTCTTGCTAACTATTTACGGGAGAATCGTATTATCCCTGAAAAATGTGATTTAAATACAATCTTATTCCTCATGACGCCAGCAGAATCTAAGAGTAAGATGGATGCGCTTGTGGCAGAACTCGTTCGATTTGAAGAGCTCATAGATCGCGATGCACCGATGGAAGAGGTGTTGTCATCGATTTACTTTAGTCATATAGAGAAATATAAAGGTTATAGTATTCGTCAGTTATGCCAAGAAATGCATGACTTTTATAAGTCTAGAAATGTAAGTCTTCTGCAACAGCGATTATTCTCGCGTGAATACTTCCCTGACTATGTAATGAATCCACAAGAAGCTAACTTTGAGTTCCAACGTAACAAAGGCGAACTAGTCCCTTTATGTGAGGCAAAAGGGCGTATTGCCCTTGAAGGGGCTCTTCCGTATCCGCCAGGTGTAATATGTGTGCAGCCAGGAGAGCGTTGGTCCAAGACTGCGTGTGACTATTTCTTAGCCTTAGAAGAAGGTATTAATCAACTGCCTGGTTTTGCGCCGGAAATACAAGGTGTATACATTATTGAACAATCAAATGGATATAAACAAGCCTATGGCTATGTATTGAAAAAAGAATATTAAAGAAAATCTAGCGTGTTATTCGAGCATAGTATTTTAGGGCTCTCATCACGCGAGGAGGTTATATGAATTCGACACTTATTTTAAAAGGAAATATATTATATACACCGCGTCCTACAGAATTTATATCTATTCCACATGGCTATATCATCGCCGTAGATGGTGTGGTCGTATATTGTGGGGAAAGTATTCCACCAGCCTATGCAGATTGCGAGGTTACTGATTATGGTGATAATCTCATCATTCCAGGCTTTGTAGACACACATGCTCATGCTCCGCAGTATTGTAATCGTGGTCTTGGCATGGACAAAGAATTGCTGCCGTGGTTAGAAACCTATACATTTCCTGAAGAGGCAAAGTTTAGTGATTCAGATTATGCACGGTTAGTATATGGCTCCTTTGTGCAGGATTTATGGCGCAATGGGACCACTAGAAGTATACTATTTGGTACCATCCATAAAGAAAGCACATTAGTATTGATGGAGCTTTTACAAAAAGTAGGATTATCAGCCTATGTAGGGAAGGTAAATATGGACCGTAATAGTCCAGAATTCTTGATTGAGAAAACACAACAGTCCTTGATTGATACAAAAGAATGGCTGGATGCATCATCGCAGTTTGGTCCATTGGTTAAACCCATTATTACACCTAGATTTGTACCATCTTGTACAAGTGAATTAATGAGTGGACTAGGAAAATTAGCAGAAGAATATAATGTACCAATTCAATCTCATTTGTCCGAAAATCATGGTGAAATTGATTGGGTTGCATCATTACATCCAGAGTCACCAAATTATACAGATGTGTACTATGAACACCGCTTAATGGGACAGGTACCGACAGTGATGGCTCATTGCATTCATTTAAGCGATGTAGAAATGGATCGTATGGCAGAAACTCAAACTATGGTATCTCACTGCCCATATTCTAATGTAAACCTAGCAAGCGGTATTGCCCCGATTCGTAAGCTAATGAAACGGAATATACCGATTGGCTTGGGTTCTGATATCTCAGGCGGTCATATTGTATCAATGGCGAAGGTTCTTACGAAAGCCATTGGATTATCAAAAATGAAATGGGTAGAAGTCGATCAAACATATGCTCCACTTACATTAAGTGAAGCATTCTATATGGCTACAACGGGCGGTGGCAAGTTCTTTGGTAAGGTTGGGAGCTTTGAAAAAGGTTGTGACTTAGATGCCCTTATCATTGACGATACATCACTATTTGACCCTAATGAACGCACCTTAGAAGAACGATTAGAGCGTTGGTTATATGTTGGTGATGACCGACATATTGTTGAGCGCTATGTAGCTGGCCATATAGTACCTAATCCTCAAGGTTAATATGTGATATGTAATAGCATGGGAATACAAAATAGAATTAAATAGTATTTATAACAGGTAGTTTGTATATAAGGCAAACTACCTGTTTTGATTTGGCCTCATGTTGCGCATCAACACCCTTGGTGTATGTTGCGCATCAATACCCTTGGTGTATAATAAAATAATGTATAAATTAAGAAAGTGGGGTACTTGATGGATATATTAGGGGCAAGGCGCTCTATAGAGCAGAAGTTGCTTATGCAATCCGTTGGCCTGATGGCTCTAGTAGCGGTAAGCGGTACTATAATGGGGATTGTCACGGGTTCTAGTGCGGTATTATTAGATGGTGTATTTTCCTTTGTCGATGTTGTTATTAAAATCATGATGTTAATGACAGCCAAATTAATAGCCCGTGAAACGAGTAAGCGCTTTCAGTTTGGATATTGGCAGTTTGAACCTTTAGTATTGGCCGTAGAAGGATTTTTTATATTACTCATTGTAATCTATGCCTTATCTAGTGGTATTACAGATCTTATATCGGGTGGTCGTCATGTAGATTTTGGACCCGCTATTTATTATGCTATCTTCTTTACAGTGGCGGACACAATATATTACTTATATGTGCGTCGCATTAATAAGAGTCTGCAGTCCAACTTAATTAAATTTGATAATGTAAGTTGGTATGTAGATGCTTTGTTAGAAGCAGCTATCTTAATCAGTTTCGTCGTAGCTATCATGTTAGAAGGAACTGAATATGCTGATTGGGCAGCTTATATTGACCCCATTGTTCTCGTTGTATTAGCGGTGCAAATGATACCGTCTGCGTTCCGCATTATTATCCCATCTGTAAAACAAGTGTTAGGGTGGGCACCAACTTCATTACATAATGAAGTGCAGGAAATTATGGATCGCTTTATGGAAAAGTACAATTTCAAGGATTATGTTTCCAGCGTACAAGTATATGGCAACACTCGAATTATTGAAATTGATATTTTAGTTCGCAAGAATTTTCCGTATCAAACGATTGCTGAAATCGATGCGATTCGCAATGAAATTGACCAAGAAATTGGAGGGAATCCTTCGGAAAAATGGGTTACCATTTCTTTCACAGGCACTCGAAAATGGATGGCAAAAGATTATTTACTAGAGGAAGATGATGATGAATAGTATAAAAATTAACGACAAAACTAGTAGATGTCTTATAATTTAATGATAAATACACCAATATATGGTATACTTAAACGTATTGAATATATTGTTCGTAGCATAGTTGGAAGATGAGGTTTATAGCATGTTAGACTTGAAATTTGTCCGTGAAAATATTGATTTAGTGCAACAAAACTTAGATAATCGTCACACGAAAGGCGATTTGGAAACCTTTGTATCCGCTTATGATGAACGCCGTCAGTTGATTGGTAAAGTAGAGGAGTTAAAAGCTCTTCGCAACTCTGTAACTGAAGAAATTAGCCAATTAAAACGCAATAAAGAAAATGCGGATGATAAAATCGCAGAAATGAAAAAAGTAGGCGATGATATTGCTGAGCTTGATAATCGTATTCGCGATGTAGAAGCAAAATTACGTGATGCGGCATTGATGTTGCCAAACATGTGTGATGCATCTGTTCCTGTTGGTGCTGATGAAGATGAAAATGTAGAACAACGCAAATGGGGCGAGCCACGTCAATTTGACTTTGATGTACAAGCTCATTGGGATTTAGGTGAAAATCTCGATATTCTTGATTTCAATCGCGCTGGTAAAATGAGCGGTGCTCGTTTCACTGTATATAAAGGTTTGGGTGCTCGTTTAGAACGTGCTCTCATTAACTTCATGGTTGATCTTCATGTAGATAAACAAGGCTACACTGAAATGATGACTCCATACATGGTAACGCGTGAAACTTTGACAGGTACTGGTCAATTACCTAAATTTGCTGAAGATATGTACCATGTAGAAGATACTGAATATTTCTTGATTCCTACCGCAGAGGTTACATTGACTAACTATCACAGTGGCGAAATTTTGAGTGAAGAGGAATTGCCAAAATATTATACTGCATTTACTGCATGCTTCCGTGCTGAAGCAGGTTCTGCAGGTCGTGATACTCGTGGTCTTATCCGTCAACATCAATTCAACAAAGTTGAAATGGTTAAATTAGCTAAACCTGAAGATTCTTACAAAGAATTAGAAACATTGACTGATAATGCAGAAGAAGTATTGCGCTTATTGGAGTTGCCATTCCGTGTAATTACACTTTGTACAGGTGATATTGGCTTTGGTTCTGCTAAAACATATGATGTAGAGGTATGGATGCCAGCTCAAGGCAAGTATAGAGAGATTTCTTCTTGCTCTAATATGACTGATTTCCAAGCGCGTCGTGCAAACATTAAATTCCGTCGTGGACCTAAAGGTAAACCAGAATTCGTTCATACATTAAATGGCTCTGGTCTTGCTGTAGGTCGTACAGTAGCAGCTATCTTGGAAAACTATCAACAAGCTGATGGCTCTGTTGTGATTCCTAAAGTACTTGTACCTTATATGGGCGGCGTAGAAGTAATTAAGGCTGGAAAATAAGAGGGGGCATTCTATGAAGTTCTTTATTGATACAGCAGAATTTGATGAGATTAAAGAGGCGTATGCTTTTGGTTTTATCGATGGTGTTACTACTAATCCATCCCTTATCGTGAAAGCTAGACGCGATTTAAAACAAGTTATTTCTGAAATCGCTAATTTGGTAGAGGGCCCTGTGAGTGCAGAGGTTATTGCTTCTGATGCAGAAGGTATGATCGGGGAAGCTCATGAGCTTGTAAAATTAGGCTCTAATGTGGTTATTAAAGTGCCTATGACTCCAGAAGGTCTTAAAGCTGTTGCAGTTTTAAGCAAAGAAGGCATTAAAACTAATGTAACCTTAATCTTCTCTGCCAACCAAGCCTTATTAGCGGCTCGTGCAGGTGCTACCTATGTGAGCCCATTTGTTGGCCGTATTGATGATATCAGTATGGATGGTCTTACATTGATTCAAGATATTGCAGATATATTTGCTATTCATGGTATTGAAACTGAAATTATCGCGGCTAGTGTGAGAACACCATTGCATATCATTCAATGTGCAAAAGCTGGTGCTCATATTGCAACTGTGCCATTTAAAGTGCTTATGCAAGCTATGAAACATCCACTGACGGATGCAGGGCTTGAAAAGTTTATGGCAGATTGGAAACAAGCTAATCAATAAGTTAAGTATTCGGCTCGATGTAAGGGCCATATTACAATACACACAGGACTTATAAGGAGGCCTATTATGGATCGTACATTATCTTTGGAATTTGCTCGTGTCGTTGAAGCGGCTGCTTTGCGCAGTGGTCGTTTACTTGGTCGCGGTCAAAAGGATGCAGCGGATGGTCTTGCTGTAGATGCAATGCGTCAAGCATTTGACTCTGTTCGTATTTCTGGTACAGTTGTTATTGGCGAAGGCGAAATCGATGAAGCACCTATGCTTTACATTGGTGAACATGTAGGTGCGGGTGGCCCAGAAGTAGATATCGCAGTTGACCCTATTGAAGGCACAAACTTGATTGCAAAAGGCCAAAATGGTGCGATTGCAGTTATGGCTATTGCTGAAAAAGGTGGCTTGTTACATGCGCCAGATATGTACATGGAAAAACTTTGTGTTGGTCCTCGTGGTGCAGGTGCTATCGATATTACAAAATCTTTAACAGAAAATATTAAAAATGTAGCTGCAAAAATGAATCGCAATGTTGATGAAATTACACTTGTAATGCTTGATCGTGAGCGTCATCATGGTTTGATGAAAGAAGCGCGTGATCTTGGCGCACGTATTATGTTAATTTCTGATGGCGATGTTAATCCAGCTATGGAATGTTGTATCGAAGGTTCTGGTGTGCACATGGTTGTTGGTACTGGTGGTGCACCAGAAGGCGTATTGGCTGCAGCAGCTTTAAAATGCGTAGGTGGCGATATGCAAGCGCGCTTGAAACCAGAAACAGAAGAAGAAATTCGTCGTTGTCATGAAATGGGTATTACCGATGTAAATCAAGTACTTACATTGGATGATTTAGTTCGTACAGATGATGTTATCTTTGCAGCTACTGCTATTACTCGCGGTAACTTATTGAATGCTATTCAATACTTCCCAGGTGGTGCGCGTACACATACTATCGTAATGCGTTCTAAAACAGGTACTGTTCGTTTCTTAGATACAGTGCATATGGATGAGAAGCTAAAATCCTTAAAAGCAAAATAATAATTAGGCCCCTCATTTGATATGTACCCCATTTACCGGTTGTCCAGTAAAGGGGGTACATATCAAATGAGGGGCTTTTTTTCTCAGTATTTTCTCACAGTCTCTTGATGAGATATATCGAAAAATAGTATAATAACATTTAGTATATGACGTTATAAATACAACGTCTTGTAGTTCATACAAGATGATCGATATAAAGTGTAGGAGGAATTCTGTTGGAAAAGCTAATCATTCAAGGTGGCAACCGGTTGGAAGGCCGTGTACGTGTTAGTAGTGCTAAAAATGCGGTACTCCCTATTATTGCCGGTACTTTGCTAGCATCAACACCTAGTAAATTACTTGAAATTCCAAATTTGGAAGATGTAGGTACAATTTGCCAAGTTATCGAGTCTTTGGGGGTTGAAATTACTCGTAATAAAGCAGATGATGAAATTATCTTCGATGCGTCTACATTGACTGCTACGGAAGCTCCTTATGAGCTTGTACGCAAAATGCGTGCATCTTTCCTCGTAATGGGGCCACTTTTAGCGCGCAAAGGGGAGGCTAAAATCTCCATGCCAGGTGGTTGTGCGATTGGTGCACGTCCTATCGATCTTCACCTAAAAGCGTTCGAAGCACTAGGTGCTAAAATTGAAATTACTGAAGATTATGTATATGCTCATGCTCCAGAAGGCCTTAAAGGCACTCAAATTTACTTGGATTTCCCAAGTGTAGGGGCTACAGAAAATGTAATTATGGCAGCTTCCATGGCGGAAGGTAAAACTGTTATCGAAAATGCTGCGGAAGAACCTGAGATCGTTGATTTAGCAACATTCTTGAATGCAATGGGCGCTAATATTCGCGGTGCTGGTACAAATGTAATCCGCATTGAAGGTGTACCTCAATTACATGGTGCAATTCATACGGTTATTCCTGACCGTATCGAAGCTGGTACATATTTGATTGCCGCTGCTATGGCTGGTGGCGACGTATTTGTAGAAAATGCATTGCCAGAACATTTGAAACCAGTAGTAGCTAAGTTAAAAGAAGCTGGCATTACTGTAGAGGAAGAAATTGATGGTATTCGCGTTATCAGTACTGGCAAAGGCATTAAAGCTGTTGATATTAAAACACTACCATACCCAGGTTTCCCAACAGATATGCAAGCTCAATTTATGGCGCTTACTACAATCGCTGAAGGTACAAGTACTGTAACAGAAACTGTATTTGAAAACCGCTTCATGCACGTTGCGGAGCTTCGCAAAATGGGTGCCCATATCGATATCGACAATCGTCAAGCGATTGTAGAAGGTATGCCACGCTTACATGGTGCTGTAGTTAATGCTACAGACTTGCGTGCCGGTGCGGCTCTTGTTTGTGCTGCGTTGACTGCAGAAGGTAGAACTGAAGTAGGTCGTCTACATCATATCGATCGTGGTTATGATGATTTCGTAGGTAAATTGCAAAGGTTAGGTGCTGATATTGTTCGGGTTGACGAATAAAAGTACAGAGCCAAAACAGAATAAAAAGAAACGAAGCCGGCGCTCAAAAGGGCCGGCTTTATACAACGAGCAACAAAACTTAGGTGCTGCAAAGGTTGAAAATGCTAAAACTAGTTCTAACCGTAAACCATTACGAAGGACGAAACGCAAGTCTACGAAGCTTTCAGAGGGCGTAGCTAAGCAAGCTAGCCATTTGGCTTCCAATATGCGCGAAGCAATGGTTAAAGTCACCAAAATGCGCCGTGTTGAGCGTCGTAATCGTGAAACTGTTGCCATAGCGAAAACTACACCTGCTATGACATTAAAGCGTTTAGTTCGTCCTGAACAAGTAGGCGATTTAATGGGACGATTGAATCGTTCATTGAATTTTGACTTAGGTATAGATTTGGGAACTGCCAATATTCTTATCTTTGCTAAAGGGAAAGGGCTAGTCTTAGATGAGCCGGCCTATATTGCGCGTGATGATAAAACCGGAGATATTCTCGCGTTAGGTGAAGCTGCACGTTCTATGGTTGGGCGTACACCTAAAGGCATATCTGTTATTCGTCCTGTTCAAGCGGGCGTTATTGCAGATTACGATATGACCGAATTTATGTTAAAATACTTTATTCGTTCCGTTGTGCCTGCTTCTAGATTGATGAAAACGCGTATTATCGTATGTGTGCCATCTGGAATTACGCCTGTTGAAAAACGTGCTATTTTAGAGGCTTTACTTAGAACAGGCGCTAAAAAGACCGTTCTTATAGAGGAACCATTAGCAGCAGCTATGGGCACAGGTCTCAATGATGCTGACCAAGTTGGAGCTATGGTTGTCGATGTAGGTGGCGGTACTACTGATATTGCCGTTCTTTGTGATACTGGCGTTGTTGTGAGTGAATCCCTTCGCATTGGGGGAGATTCCTTCAATGAATCTATTATTCGCTATATACGTCGTAAGAAGCGACTTGTTATTGGACCTTTAACAGCAGAAAAGATAAAGATTTCTGTTGGTACCGTAGATCGACGAGCTAAAGAACGAACTATAGAGGTTAGAGGGCGTGATGCTAGCTCTGGACTACCTAAGATGGTCGCTGTTAATTCCTTAGAAATTCAACGTGCCTTAGAGGCGCAAGTGATGAATATTCTAGAAGGCATTAAATCGATTTTAGAAAAAACACCTCCAGAACTTGTAGCAGCCATTAATGATCATGGTATCATTCTGACAGGTGGCGGTGCTCTCATCGATGGTTTAGATCGTGTTATTACACGTTCTGTTGGTATTGCATCTTATTTGGTAGAGTCTCCGCGATATGCTGTTATCAAAGGGGTTGCAAAAGCTCTTGATGAAATGTCACAATTACGTGATACATTGGATGAATTACAATAAAATATTTCATTGAAATAATATAGAATTTGAGGAAGTTACTATTTATAGATAGGCCATTGAAAAATGGATTGACCGTAGATAGTAACTTCTTTTTTAGTGCATCCTTTTTGTAATTTTCATCTTTATGATGTATACTATAGTAAAAGTATATTGTATAAAATTGATGTATGAATATAAATCTATTAATATGGGTTGTCGCTATAGAGGAATTGTAAATGAAACGATATTTATATATGACTTTTGCTGTGTTAGGCTTTCTAGGCAGTACCATACCTTATGCTGAGGCAGGGAATTTAACAGGTGTACGTGTATCTAATCACGAAGGCACAAGTCGAATTGTATTGGATGTATCTGAAATGCCTGTATCTTGGACTAAGTCTTACAATGAGTCCACACACGCCCTTACACTTAACCTTGGTGGTACTACAAATGGATTGACGGGTCCTATAGCGCAAAATAATACAAAAACAGGTGTTTTGAAAGGCATTGGCTTACAACCTGTTAATGGATCTTTGCAAGTAACATTGACGGCTAACAAGGATGTACAACATCATGAATTTACATTGGAGAAGCCATCGCGTATTGTAGTTGATTTGTTTTCTAGCTATGCTCAACAAACAACAAAGGATGTAAATAAATCTGTTACGTATAGCAAGATTAATAACACTGTATCAGAAGGCAAAATCCAGGCCTTTGCATTATCTGTGGACAATGATTCACCTATGGTGGTCGCTCATGTTTCGGAAGGTAAACCCTTATCATCTGTAGTTCAATCGCATACTGCCATAATTGGCGCAAAGGTAAAAGGTGGTAGTTTTGATCGCCCTTATTCGGTTGCAAGTGATGGAACTATCGATTTAGAGCGTATTTCTAACCGTGGTACCTTGCGATATACACCAAATCGTGGATATTTTATTGAGGAAAAAAGACCTTTACTACAGGCTAAAACACAGAAGGATACATTCCTGATTACCTCTGTTAATACAAGTCGTAAAGAAAATGCTTTGACTCTATATACATCAGCGTATGGGGTATCTACAAAGACTAATGACTTCGGATACGAAGTGACTGTAGCTAATGGCAAGGTAGTTAGTGGTCAAAAAGGGAATTCTAAAATTGGAGAAAACCAATACGTATTATCTGGCCACGGAGAATCGCGGGATGCACTACGTAAATTAAAGGTGGGCACACCGATTACGATTCAAAATAGACCGGAGTTGGCACAAGTGAATACCACTGGTGGAGCATCTTTACAAGCAGGTACTATGGTTTTGAAAAATGGTAACTATGTAGGTGCTGATAGGACCAATAATAAAGCTCGTAGTTTTATAGGAACTACTAAAGATCATAATTTGGTGGTTCTTACTGTTGATAAAGCTGGGCTTCAATCCGTAGGGGTTACACAACAAGAAGGGGCTCAACTATTATCCAAACTAGGCGTCGTGGATGGTGCTGAATTATCGAATCAAGGTAGTGTTGATTTAGTAGTCAATGATACATACGTTCATAAAGCGACTTCAAATCCTACGACCTATGAGGATATTGTAATTATAAAATGAATTCGTTGCATACAATTTTGTTTGAAATATTAGTAATAATTTAGTATACTATAAATACATAACTAATTTTGTAAAAGGAGGGATCGTTATGAAAAGAGTAGTGTTGGCATTAGCTGCTTTAGGCATTTTAAGTGTTAGCTCTGTAATGGCGGCCCCTGTATCATACCAAAGTGTATTAACAGGTAAAGTTGCTTCTACAGTTTCTGTTGGCTCTGCTGTAACAGAAGGTCAAACATTGGTAACTGTAGAGACATTGGCTGGCCCTATGGCTGCTGCTAAATCTACTGTAACTGGTACTGTAACGGCGGTTAATGTTACAGTGGGCTCAGACGTTTCTCGTGATCAAATCGTTGTCACAGTAGAAAGTAAATAAAGGAGAGCAGGAATGAAGTTTTCTCATTCTTGGCGTCGGTATAGAAAAGCGATACTGGCGCTTTTCTTCTGTACTTCACTTACAGCTGCACAGGCTGTTGATTTCATGCCTGTCAATGATGTAACTACAGGTATGGAAGGCATTGCAAAAACTGTAATTGTAGGAGATACCATTTCTACCTTTGATGTAAAGGTACTTGGTGTCATGAAGGATAAGGGACCATCTGGTCATCTTATTTTAGCGAAGTTCTCTGGTCCTGTTATGGAAAAAACAGGCGGCATCGCTCATGGCATGAGTGGTAGTCCTGTATATATAAATGGTAAGCTCGTTGGTGCTGTTGCTTATGGCTGGGGCTTTGCAGATGGTACGATTGGGATGATTACCCCTATCGAGGATATGGTGAAATTATGGAATATTCCATATGAGAAGAACTTATCCAAACCATGGGATGATAAACAATTGATCCCTCTTGGCACGCCACTTATGGCTTATGGCTTTGATGCAGCATCCATGGATTACTTCAAATCCAAGTTGCCACAATATAAATATGAAACATATGATACGGCTAGTGCTAGTGGTGATGAAATTGCTAAACCTCTAGAAGCCGGTGGTTCTGTAGCAGCATTACTAGTTGATGGTGACCTAAAACTGGGGGCCATTGGTACTGTTACCTATGTAGATGGGGAAAAGATTGTTGCCTTTGGTCATCCATTCTTAAAACATGGCTCCTCAAACTACTTCATGCATAATGCAAGCATCTTTACAGTAGTTAAAAGTTATGATGCTGCTTTCAAATTGGGCTCTATGGGCAAGGAAGTTGGCTCTGTAACTGAAGATAGAGGTGCTGGTATTGCAGGTGTTTCTGGTGTGATTTCTCCAGGGATCCCTATGCGATTCCATTTGAAAGACCTTGATATGGGGCGTGATAAAACTAGCTCTGTTAAGGTTATTGAAGATAGTGAGATGACACCGACTTTAGCGGCTACATCTCTATATAACATGTTGAATAAAACGTTGGATCGTAGTGGCGCTGGTACGGCTACCATTTCTTATACAATCACACCAAGAGGTAAAGAGCATAAACCGTTGACGCGAACTAATATGTTCTATAGCTCTGACTCTATCTCTGAGAAGGCTGTTGATGAGTTCTATAATGTTATCGACGTTCTTATGAATAACCGATTCATTAATTATGAAATTTCTGACATCTCTGTAGAAACTGAGGTGACACAAGATAAGAAAACAGCTAAGCTTGTTGATGCCTCTGCATCTTCAACCATTGTTTCCCCTGGTGATACAATCGTTGTAGATGTAACGTTGGAGCCGTTCCGCGGTGAGAAGGTCGTTAAACAAATCTTCTTTAAGGTTCCTGAGGATCAAGCTGTTGGCAAGTATACCTTAGAGGTGCGTGGGGGCGGTGAAATCCCATTACCTTATGTATTAGAAAAGCAAAAATATAATTTAACTGATGAAATCTTACGTCGATTAAAAGTTCATAAAGATTTTGATGAGCTTTATGATGAAATTCAAAAGACTGATACGAATAATCAAATCGTTGTAGAGTTTTTAGAAGATGGCATTAGCCTTGTTGATGAAGATGGTTCCAAATCTGTTAAAAAAGCGAAACTTAAAGATGTGGAATCAAAACCTATGCCAGGGGATGTAAAGAAAAAAATTGGCCAAGAAGATTTGGGTTCCAATAAGGATGATGACAATCAAATCGAAAAGACTGCTATTGATACAGAGTACATCGTTCAAGGTGATGGTCAATTTACAATTCATGTTATGAAGCCAGCTGATCGTGATAAAGCACTAGCTAAACGCGTAAAAGAAGTTAAAAATCAAATCAAGATGGAACATAAATTAGAGTTGGAAGACCAATCAAAAAAGGATAAATCCAGTAAAAAAGATGTGAAAAAGTCTGATAAACAAGACAAAAAAACACCTGATAAAAAGGATGAATCCAAAGTAAATGATACTAATGCAGCTGAATAAGCTGAAAATGTAAGGGGAAAGGGCTAGACTGTTGAATTGGCTTGAATCGATAGGTCGTGTTGTAATACACGGCCTATCACAGATGGGTAGTGCTACATTATTAGTGTGGCAAACAATAAAACAACTGAAAATGATTAATCTGTGGCATGTATTCCAGCAGATGGCTCACCTAGGTGTAGATTCATTGCCGATTATTAGCTTAACGCTACTATTTGCAGGGGCGGTTATGACCTTACAGATTACAGATGTATTGATTACATATGGAGCTCAAAGCACTGTAGGTGGTCTTATGGCTGTTGCTATGGGTCGTGAGTTAGGGCCTATTTTAGTAGGGGTTGTACTGGCCGGCCGTGTTGGCGCCGCTATCACGGCTGAAATTGGTACAATGAAGGTAACTGAACAAATTGATGCGTTACGTGTTATGGCTGTCGATCCTGTTGGTTATCTCGTGGTACCTCGTGTAGTAGCATGTATGATTATGGTGCCTATTTTGGCATTTTATGGTGTAGTCATTGGTATTGCAGGTGGTTACTTTGTAGCTACTGCTATCAAAGGTCTGGCGCCAAGTACTTATTTAGATTCTATTCAAATGTTTTCTACCATTTCAGACTTTACGCTAGGTCTTTTGAAATCTAGCGTATTTGGTGCTGTCATTGCATTGGTAGGTGCTTACAAGGGGATGGAAACTAAAATGGGCGCTGAAGCGGTTGGATTCTCCACAACTAGTTCTGTAGTAACTAGTATCATTTTAGTATTTGTATTAAATTACATTTTATCTACCTTGTTATATTAGTAGATACATTAGAGGGATTTATGATAGAACTACGCAATGTTGTAGTTGCCTATGAGTCGCGTGTGATTTTAGACTCTATTAATCTCACCATCGATGATGGGGAGACGTTAGTCATATTAGGTGGTAGTGGTAGTGGTAAAAGTACACTACTTCGCTTATTGATTGGCTTGCAGCGTCCTACATCGGGACAGATTATAGTAGATGGCACAGATATTACAACATTATCTGAAGATGAATTTAATACAGTACGAAGAAAAATGGGGATGGTATTCCAATACTCTGCATTATTTGACTCTATGTCGGTAGGTGAAAATGTAGCCTTTGGCTTACGTCAGCATACGGACTTAGGAGATGATGAAATAAAACGCATTGTAGCAGAACGTCTCGATTGGGTCGGTTTAAAAGGGTATGAATCCTATATGCCTAACGAATTATCTGGAGGCATGAAGAAGCGTGTTAGCTTAGCTCGTGCCATAGCGTTAGATCCGAGTTTAATTCTCTATGATGAACCTTCATCCGGGTTAGATCCTATTACATCCGGTACGATTAGTATGCTCATTAAGGGAATGCAACAACGGCTTGGTTGTACCTCTATTGTAGTAACACATGATATGCAATCCGCGTTTTACGTGGCAAATCGCATAGCTTTACTTGATAAGGGGAAATTTGTGGAAATTTCTGATACAATAGACTTTAAGAATTCTACAAATAAAAAGGTACAACAGTTTATTCATGGTGAAGCAGAACCAATTAATGTATCTGCGATGGGAGATGTGTAATGAAGTGGACGACGGAGGCCAAGGTAGGGGCTTTCACAATAATAGGTATAGCCCTATTTATTGCGGGCATACTTTTTGTAGGTCGCATTGATATATGGGCTAAGCCACAAATGACGATTACTGGCGATTTTGCTCAAGTTAATGGCCTAAAAAATGGCAATCAAGTTAAATATTCAGGTGTGGCCATCGGTAATGTCTCTGATATCGAGATTACTCCGCATGGTGTTGTAGTAAAAATGAAGCTTGATGAAAAAACACAAATTCCAAGTGATTCTACGTTCACATTGGGATCAGATGGTTTTTTAGGTGATAAATTTATTCAAATTTCACCAGGTCAATCTAAGGTGTTTTTACAAGATGGTGACTCTGTTAAGGGCGAAGGTGCAGACGCTATGGATAAAGCGATGCAAAGTGCTCAAAAGTTAATGGATGGCACCGAAAAAATGTTGCAATCTATCAATAATATTATTGGTGATCCAGCAACGCAAAATGCACTTAAACATTCCTTGCAATCTACTGCGACGATGGCTGATAATGCTGTAGCGATTACACAAAATATGGCTGATGTAACGGCACAGCTAAATCAAGCTGCTCAACAATTTAATGCAGATGGTAATGCAGGCAATGATATGCGTGCTATTTTGACTAACTTAAAACAAACTACGGATCGTGTAGATAATATGGCTCGTTCTATGGAGTCTACTGTAACTGATCCTAAAGCACAGGAAAATATTAAGGAAACATTACATAATACGGCACAGATTTCAGCTCGCATCAACAAATTGATGGGTGGTAAAGCCTATCAAACTGATGCAAGTGGAAATGTAGTAGATGGAAATAATGTTGAAAAAAAGTCATCTACTAAAGTTGAGCCTTCTGTAGATTTGTTATATAACACAACAGATGATGAATTCCGCATCAATGGTCGTGTTCGTGCTTATAATGATAAAGGTATGGCTGAGCTTGGCCTTTCCAATATCGGCGATGGCACTAAATTCGATTTAAATGCAGGTCGATTCATTAGCTCTAAATGGCTAGTACGGGGCGGTATTTTTGAAAGTGAATTAGGACTTGGCGTTGACTATAATTTACGTGGTCCAGTTTCATTATCCGCAGCGGTATATGACCTTAACAATCGCAAATATCGTATTCGTAGTGATATACGTTTACATAAAGATACTTATGGGGTTATTCAAATGACCAGACCGTTCGGTTCCACGAATGGTGGTACCTACTTTGGTATCAAACAAGTATTTTAAAGACTAATACATTCACTTTAGGTGAGTATGGAGGTACATATTATGAATAAAAAGGTTTTATCCTTAGGTGTAATGCTCTCCTTGGCTACTACAGGTGCAATGGCTGCTGATGTAGTTACAACTTCCGTTAATAATGGAGACCAATTAAGCAAATATCAAAAAGAAGCGATTCAATTAACACAAAAGCAATTAGCCGAAAAATCTGTTCAAGATAGCAAAACATATGAGAGCAAATTGGACCTCGATGAGTCTCGTACCATAGAGTTGGCGTTGGCGAATAACCGTACAGCAAAACAAACTAAATGGGGCTATGAAGCTGCTAAATCTGCAGTGAGCCAAGTAGCAGCAGGCAAGAACCCTAGTGTAAGCTATGGTTGGTCTGCTCAAAAAACAGGCGGTGACACTGGCCGTGGTAAATCTGGTAGTCATAACTTCTCCATTAGTGCTCCCGTATTTAATCCTCAACTCGATGCAAGTATTGATTCTGCACGTTATACTCGTGAAGGCACTGGCGCTAGCTATGAAGAAGCATTGCAACAAGCAAAATATGATGCTATTAGTGGTTACTATACATTGATCATGAATCGTAATCTTGTTGATGTGGCTCAACAAGCTGTTAAAGATTACCAAGGTCATGTAACAAATGTTCAAGCTCAATATAATGTTGGTTTGGTAGCAAGTTCTGATGTATTGGCTGCTAAAACAAATCTTGCTGATTCTGAAACAAATCTTGTAAAAGCGCAAAATTCTGCAAATTTAGCAGAGGCTAGCTTGAATCAAGTCATTGCATATCCTGCACAAACAGCTATTAATACAGCAGAACATGACTTACAATATAAACCTTATAACATTACATTGGAACAAGCTAAAGCATATGCTTTGCTTCACCGTTCTGCCCTTGTAAAATCTGCTCTCGATGTAAAATCTGCAGAAGAGGCTGTAAAATCTGCTAAATCTGGCTACTTGCCAACTGTAGCTGTAAAAGCTGGTCGTGGTTATGCCGATCCAGATGGTTACTTTGGAACAAGTACAAAATCCTGGAGTGTAGGTGCTACTGCATCTTGGAGCTTATGGGATGGCGGTGCAACACAAAATGCTATTAAAAAAGCAAATGCACAACTTGAACAAGCGAAAGAGGCTAATTTAGCTACTGTTGATGCTGTATTATTAGCAGTACAAAAAGCATACTTGAATTTGCGTTCTGCAGAGCAAACAATCCAAAGCACTCAAACTGCAGTTGCTCAAGGTCAAGAAAGCTTCCGTATTGCTACACTTCGCTATCGTGCTGGTGTTGGTACAAACCTTGATGTACTCGATGCGGAAACTAAATTAACAGATGCTCGTAATAACTATGTACAAGCTCTTTATAATTACAATATTAGCATTGCAGCTCTTGAACAATTGACAGGTGTTCCATTGAATACTCCAGTTGGACAAGGTGCAGAAATTATTGCAAACAGTGGTGCAGCTGAACAACTAGCACAACTTGGTGGCAATCAATAATAGAATACTAAAAAAGACGACTTCGGTCGTCTTTTTTTTGTTATAGATTTATAAAGCGTAAATTCATTGTATATTTTCATTTTTATGTTATGGTAATGTTTAAAATAATTTTATCTGTAGTTATTGCAGAAAATGATTAGTAAAAAAATATATTAGTTTTATAAAATTTACCCTTAAAATACTATAGTTATTACTTTGTGTGTGGTAAGATTAGTATATATATTTATATTATTCATAATGTGTATGGGAGATCATTATGACCCGTAAAAAGTGGTGTCTCATAGGGGCTGCAATTTTAGGCTTATCTGCAGTTGGTGCTAGTATAAACCCTATAGCTCAGACCTATGTAGCACCTATGGTTAAAGAACAAGTAAATAATGCCATAAACGGATCTGTGGACTATGATTCTCTTCGTATCAATTGGAATGGTGATGTAGTTTTATCAGATGTGGTGATTAAAGATCGGGATGGTCACTTAGTAGGGACGGCACAAGATGTAGCCGTTGGGGTTAAACTATCTGCATTACCAAGTATAATTGGGGGTAATACATCAGGGGCAACAGCTATATCGACTGTTACTGTAGAGGCACCTGATCTTCATATATGGCAATTGAACGATGGATCTTGGAGTATAGAAAAATTAGTAAAACCATCTGATCCGAATAAATCGGGTGGTTTTGATGGTGATATTACCATTAATAATGGCCATGTAGCGCTACGTACTAAAGATGGCATTAAACGCAATGTTGAAAACCTTGATGGTACCGTTGCTCTTAATATGAGTGGTATGTCCAAAGGGGCTTTTACTGCTGATGTAGATGGTTCATCTGTCCTTGTAAATGGCAAAATAGATATGGATGATGTGTCTAATTTTGATGTGTTTGTACAAGCTGATGAAATTGATACTGCTGGTATTATGAGCTTTGTTCCGTTGCGCAAAGATCTTGTTGTAACGAAGGGGAAATTACAAGATTTACATCTCAATATTAAAAGTGAAGATGGACAATATGTTATGAGTGGCAATGTAGGCTTTAAAGGTTTAACAGGCACTTTTAAGCGAGGAAATACGATGTATACCATTACTGATGGTGAAGGTCGTATTATGCTCAATCATGACCAAATTGTTATTAGCCATAGCTCTTGGCGAATCAATGATCAAGCGGCGAAGCTTAATGGTCTTATTACACTGGGGAAAGACGAAGAATATCTCAACCTTAATGTTGTAGCGGATAAGGTGAATCTAGAAGCCATTACCGATGTGGGGGTTACTGGTATTGTCGGTGGTCGTGCTCATATTGGAGGCACTACTGTAGCGCCGCGGGTGGATGCCACCATAGGTAGTGATGGTATTTCTTATAAAGGGTACCATGTGGACCGCGTGCAGGGAAATGTAGTATACGATAATGGATTGGTTCGCATCGATGATGCTCAATTATCTATTGGCTCTGGTAATGCTAAAGTTAAAGGTCAATACGTCGTAGATACAGGTGATTTTGACGCTGTTGCTAATGTTCATACCTTATCGTTGGATACTTTCACACAAGATTTGACGATGCCTATTACGGGAACTATTGATGGAGAAATCCACGTTTTGGGTAAGAATAATCAAGTTACAGATCTTGTAGGCGCTGTTCAGGGCCATCAGATTGGGGTCCGTGGTATAGTGTTGGATTCTGTAAAAGCGGATCTAACCCATAGTGACAATCTTACCAATATAACTATGGTTGGAAATATGGGAACTGGATCCTTTAGTGGATATGGTTCTATTCAAAATGGTCAAGTGGATGCCACAATTTCTGGTAATGCGTTACCGTTAACATCACTTAGTTCAATCATAGGTGACGATGTTGCTGGTACTGTTAGCACATCTATTAATGTAAAAGGCGCCTTAGATAATCCTAATGTGACTGGTACTGTATGGGGGCAAGAGGTTCTCTATAAGGGTGCTCATTTTAATGATATTCATAGTGATATTACTTTAGACAATCATGTTCTAACAATTACAAATGGTCATATTGGTGACGGTAGTGGTGGCTATGATATTACCGGTTGGTATAATATCAATACTGACGCCCTAGATTTAAATGCTAAAGCTCGTGCTGTACGTATTGAAAATCTAATTCGTCCTGTAACCGATATTCCTATTACAGGATGGTTTGAAACTGATAACCATATAACTGGGACTGTAGCCAATCCTATTGTAGAAGGCCGAGCTCATTTATGGGATGGGTCTGCATATGGCAAACTTATAACTAACGCTTTTGCAAAGTATAACTATAAAAATGAAAGATTAGAATTTTATCGCTTTGATATTGAAGGTTATGGTGCGACCATTACTGGTGGCGGTACTGTATCAAAAGAAGCTATTAATATTGATTTTGAAGGTAAGAAAATCGATATGGGTAGATTACTCATCAATACCGATTATAAGGTGGATGGTTTACTAGCAGGCCGTGGCACTATAACGGGTTCTATGGATAACCCTCAGTTTAATGGCTATATTTTATCAGATGCTTTATCCATTAACGGACAGCTATTGACAGATATACATGGTCATGTTTATGCAGATAAATCTGTTGTAAATGTACAAGATTTTGCGTTTGCTGAATCAAATGGTGGGCGTTATGTTGCTAAAGGTGGCATGAAGCTTGACGATAGCAAACAATTATTTGGCGTTTTAGATGTTACCAATGGTAGTGTAAAGAATTTATTGGCATTACTAGATCGAGCCGATGAGCATCTCGATGGTCAATTGAATGGTTCCGTTGAACTTGGAGGTACGAAGGACAATCCGAGCGTTGTTGTAAATGGCAAAATTAACGATGTTAGCATTGATGATAAGGTAGTAGGAGATGCAACAATTGATGCAAGCCTCGCAAATCGTAAATTTAAAATTACTACCTTAAAACTACCTATTGATGAAGGTCTCATCGCCATGGGCGGTACATTGGATCTAGATGGCGAAGCTGACTTACAAGTCGCTTTAAAAGATGTTGACATAGTACCATTCTTACCACTTGTAGGTAAGGATATTCAAGCTACAGGTTGGGTAACTGGTGTTGTGAATGTTACGGGAAAAACTAAAAACCCTAAGGTTGAACTCTCTGGTGCGGTAGAATCAGGCTCTTTCAATGGAATTGGCATTGATGAAGGTTTCGTATTAGCTACAATGCAAGATCATGTTATTCAAATTCAACGCATTCAAGGTGCTAAGAGTGGTTATAAACTCAGTATTTATGGCAAAATTCCATTGGCAGCCCTCTATACATCTGGTTATTTAGATGCTAGTGATGCTAAATCGATGGATGTAACAATTGACTTTAACGAAGCTAATATGGCTGTTATTCCTCTTGTTACTACTAACGTTAAAGATGCAACGGGACCGTTAAAGGGGGCGATTAGGCTTACGGGAACTATAGACCAACCTGAGGCATACGGTACAGTATCTGTACGTAATGGTACTATGAAATTGGCCAATGTAGATAATGAAATTACAGGCATTGATGGAGACTTAATCTTCTCTGGACAACAAGGAGATTTCCAATCTCGTATCAATATGGGGAAAGGCGGTGCTGGTTTAGCTGCTAAGGTAAATTGGTCTGGTCATGAGCTTACCAACTATAAGGCTGCAGTTCAACTTGATGGACTCGATGTTCGTAGTGAATATGTGAGAGGTCCATTAAATGGTGAACTTTATATTGCGGAACGTGATGGATTACCTACCTTGATAGGGAATTTGGACCTAGAAAACATCCAATTTAAGATACCTCTTTCATTGCAGTCTAGTGAAAGTAGCACCAATATGGGCGTAGATGTTAATATTCATGCTGGCAAGGGTGTACGCCTATATGATCGTACTTTGTATAATATGTTCATTGGTGGTGATGTTCACTTTGGTGGAACGTTACAAAATCCAACAGCTAGTGGCCAGTTTGATGTTAAATCTGGTACATTTAAATACTTAAGTCATGTATTTAATATTACGAAGGGGAATGCACACTTCGTGGGTGGATCCTATTTGCCAAACTTACAATTAGAGGCAGAAACTAATGTAAGTAACTATAATATTATGCTTGGTGTAAAAGGTACTGTAGACCATATGGATTTAACCTTGTCGTCTAATCCTAGTCTATCTAGAAAGCAAATTATTTCTATGTTGACCTTTGGCCGTGGGGCAGATTCAAATAGCAGTACATTGACAAATGATGATGTAAATGCTGTTGCTACAGCAGGGTTACAAATGTTTGCCTTTGGCTATGTTCAAGATGCATTGCAAAATACATTAGGCTTGGATCGTATTAATATTACTACAGGTTCAATTGATCCTGATGAGCCGACGAATAAGGAAACCGCGGGTAACTATAATATTGAAATTGGTAAGTATGTATTACCGAAAGTTATGTTGACCTATTCTCAAGGTATAAATAACAAGCAAAAAAAATATGGTATAGAGTATTCTGTTAAACGAAACCTCAAGTTTACTGCATGGCGCACATCGCAAGGAAACAATTATATCGGTGGTCGTTGGACACGAAGCTTCTAAGTTTATGGCTAGAGTGTGTAAATCCCATGGATATGCACATTCTAGTCATATTAATTTCATAAAATTTGTTTAATATAGTACTCATTCCCAGTATTTTATGCTATAATAATAAAGATTTATTAGTCTTTATAAAACAAGATGTAAACTTTTTATGGGGATGAGTTCTAGGAGGAATTTATGTTTAAACCAAAAGCCTATAAAAGTATGCTTGCAGCATCTGTGTTGACTGCTGTCATGGGAACAGGCAGTGTATTTGCTGCAAAGGTACAAGTTGGCTATACTCCAGATTTAAATAACACAACAACAACTAATGCTGCTACAACAAATGATGCTACTACTACACAAGCAGTTTACAATGCTGATGCAGCTACACCTGCAACAACGCAAGATGAAACTGATGCAGCTATCTTAGCGGCTCGTGGTGATACAACTATATCTAGCGATGGTACTGTAGTAAAAGGTTCTGACGGAACTGTTACAGTTAATAATGCTGCTTTAAAAACAGATGACAAACAAGTAAAAATGGTATCTAAAACTACTGGTGGTACTGATCTTGATAAGGCTGCTGAAAATGGACAAACTCAAGCTGTTACAACTGTAGAGGCTCAATATGTTACAGCTGCTAATGCTGAGTCTATTAACCCATATGTAGGTAAATTGATTACTGGTTTATCTATTTCGGGTGTAACAGCTGAACAACAAGCACAACTATTGCCTATTTTGTCAGAAAAAATCGGCGATGCTGTATCTGTTGATGGTGTATTCAAAGACGTAACTAACCTTGGTAATACTGGATACTTCTCTGAAGTAAATCCTGTATTCACATCTGTACCTGAAGGTGTTAAATTGGACTTTGCGGTTACAGTAAATCCAATTACTACTGGTGTATCTTTCGAAGGTAATACAGTTTATACTTCTGAAGTATTAACTAAATTTATGGATTTACAACCAGGTCAAGTTCTTAACTCCGTATATGTAGGCCAGAAAGTTCAAGGTATTAATGCAGCATATGCTCGTGATGGCTATATGTTGGCCCACGTTGACGGTATTCGTGTAGATGACCAAGGTGTGCTTCATGTACATATCGTAGAAGGCATTGTAGAGGATATCATTCCTGCTGGTAACAAGAAAACACGCGATAAAGTTATTACTCGTGAATTCGTTCAAAAGAAAGGTAAACCTTTCAATAAATTCTTGGTACGTCGTTCTGTAGAACGCGTATACAACCTTGGCTTCTTTGATGATGTAAATGTTCGTATGTTGCCTGGTGACCAAGATCCTAATAATGTAATCATTGAAATCGATGTTTTGGAACATAAAACAGGTACTATTACATTAGGTGCTGGTTACTCCGAATCTGATGGTTTGATGGGTATCATTGAATTTGGTGAAGATAACTTCCGCGGTACTGGTGATAAATTCAAAGTTCACTGGGAAATCGGTGGTAAGAAAAAATACAAAAACTACCAAATTTCTTACTTAAAACCTTGGATCGATAGCAAAGGTACATCCCTTGGCTTCTCCTTCTTCAACCGTGAAGATGAATACACAGATTATAACGAAGATGGTAATGAAGTAGCTGAATATAACAAGAAATCCCGTGGTTTCAACATTTCCTTCGGTCGTCAAACTGGGGAATATACACGTGACTACTTGACATTGGAATCTCGTAAAGACACTTATAAGTGGGATAGCGATGATAGCTCTGGTTATCGTTATGATACTGATGCTATTTCCAATACAACTGGTAGTGGCAATGATTGGAATAATACTAATCCAAGTACTGGTGGTAGTTGGAATTTTGCGTCTAATAATTATGTGAAAAATAACTTTGGCCGTATTAATTCCATTACATGGCAAAAAGTATACGATTCCCGTGACAATATTTATGATCCAACACGTGGTCGTCGTATTTCCTATACAGCACAATGGGCTGGTCATGGTTTAGGTGGTGACTTCGACTTCTATAAATTCACAGCTGAAGCACGTATGTATAAAAAACTAGGTGCTAAGAATGTATTGGCATTCCGTGCACGTGGTGGCTTTATCCAAGGTGATGCTCCTTATAGCCAATTATTCACATTGGGCGGTGCTGATTCCTTACGTGGTTACGAAGATGATCAATTCCGTGGTAAGTATATGTACAATGCTACATTGGAATTCCGCTTCCCAATCGTTAAAAAGGTTAGTGGCGTATTGTTCACTGATATTGGTGATGCATGGGATGCTCCAAATGTTACATGGTACAACAGCAAGAAAACATTCAACTATGGCGTTGGTGCTGGTGTTCGTATTACTACACCAATTGGTCCAGTTAAACTTGATTATGGCGTGGGTAAACACAAAAATAAATTCCACTTCAGCTTCGGCACACAATTCTAATATGGTAAATGTATATGGTGAAAGCCTCTTTTCTAAAGAGGCTTTCACCAATATCTCTATATGGCATCCTTTGATGTAGTAATTTAAAGAAATGAGGGCACTCTATTATGATGCGAATGATGAACAACAAGGCGAATGTGAAAATTTTCTCCATCGTCATTGCTGCTATTTTTATTATCGGTATTGGTGCATTAGCTTACACTCAAATGGCTACGCCAACTGGTAGTAGTGGTAACAGCACAATTGGTGTTATCGATACATCTCGTATGATGTCTCAAGATAATCCAATTTATATCTCTGCAGCTCAAGAATATATGAGCTATCAAAGCCAATTACAACAAGAAACACAAGCAAAAATTGATGCAGCACAAGATGATGCGACTAAACAAAAATTAGCTGAAGAAGCACGTCAAAACTTAGCAAAAAAAGATCAAGAAATTGCTAAATCCGTTCAAGATAAAGCGATGGAAGCAGCAAAAGCTGTGGGTGATGCAAAAGGCCTTAGCGTTGTAATGACTAAAGACACTGTATTATATGGTGGTGTAGATATTACAGATCAAGTATTGAAAAAATTAGCTAATGATGCGAAAAAATAAACTGTAGTTCTATGTAAGGGAGAACGACAATGAACGGGAATAAACGATATATCGGATTTGCCATATTTCTCGTTGTTGCATTATGTGCTATGGTTTGGGCCTATGGATTTGTGACGAATCGTCAGCAGAGTCCTGATGGGGTATCAATAGGTGTTGTACGTATTGATGATGTATTAGAGTTTAATCCTTCTTATGAGGATTATAAACAAGCTAAAAATGAATTGGACCTTTTACAACGTCAGTATGAACTTGAACAACAAGCTCTAAATGCCAAGTCAGAGACACAAGAGGAACAGTTGAAATCTCTTGCATTAGATTCAACCTTGTCAGATGCTCTTACGGTGGAATTGCAAACTCGTATTGCAACAAAAGAAAATGAATTGAATCAGCAATTAAATGCAAAACGAAACGAACTTACGCAAAAATATTTGGCTGAGTTAAAAGTTAGCTCTAATGAATATGATTTAGAAATCGTTAATCTACAGTTAGATCTTTATGCTTATGATGCTCGTGTATACATTGATGATGCACAAAGAGAAGCAGCTATGGCAGAGAAGGCTAAGAAAGAGGATCGATTGAAGGAGTTATTAGCTAAGAGAAAACCATCTAATCTAGATGTGGACTCTATTAAGGCTAAAGTGCAAGCAGAACTTGCTCCTATGCAACAAAAAGGGCAAGAAGAGCTTAACCAATATGCAGCATCTTTACAAAAGGAGTTGGCTGCAAAACGGGATACTATGGTACAACAACAAGCACAATCTATTATTGCTAATAATAACTTACCTATTGCACAGGACTGGAATGATTCTTGGGCTAAAAAGCTTTCAGATAAAGAAGCTGAAGTAAGTGCACTTCATGAGGCCATTTTAGAAGATGTTCGTATGCGTGTAGCAATTATTGCAGAGGAACAACATTTAGATTTAGTCATCATCGATGATGGTGGTAATATTAAGGGGCTTGATATTACTGATGCTGTAAAAGCGTCCTATCGAGTTCAATAAGGAGTTATATTATGAATAAACGTATTAAATCTTTAGTATTAGGTGCATCCTTAGTGGCTTCTATGGCTGTTTTAGGTGGTTGTGGTTCTAATAATATTGGTTATGTTGATAGCGTGAAAGTAGCAAACAGCACTGAAAAAGGTATTGAAATCACTAAAGAAATCAATGCTAAGAAAGCTGAGTTGGATGCTAAAATTGCAGCCGCTGATGAAGCATCTAAACAAAATGTATTTAATCAAGCTAATCAAGAGTTAAACGCTTTTGCCAATGCAAAAGCACAAGAATATCGTCAATATCAAGAACAAAAAGTTGGTGAACTTGTAAAAGAGAAAAAACTTGATGTTGTTATCGAAAAAGGTGCTGTTGTTGGTGGTGGCTCTGATGTGACTGATGATTTGATTGCGAAGATGGGCAAAGCTTCTGCTGACCAAATTAAAGAAGCTGAAAATGCAGCTAAAGCACAAGAACAACAAGATGCACAACAAAATGCTCAACAAACAGGTCAAACTACAGCAGTTAATACTGAGGAAAGTGCACAATAATTAAGGATTATTACAGGGGGAGGAGTTTACCTTGGAAAAAACTTTACAGGAACTCGCAACATTAGTAGATGGTCGTGTTATAGGCGATGCATCTATTGTTATTACTGAGACACGTAGCTTTGAACAAGCCGTAAAACAATCCATAACTTTTGCAGTAGGTGAATATGTTGAACATATTGCATTATGCCAAGCGGGTGCTGTGATCGTTGAATCTGAAGTAACAGATGCACCGATGGCTCAAATTGTAGTTGATAATGCAAAAGCAGCATTTGCACAAGTGTTAGAACTCTTCCATCCACCTGTTGTTGTTCCTAGAGAAGTGCATAGCACTGCTATTATTGGCGAAAATGTAACGATTGGAAAAAATGTTGCTATTGGTGCCTATTGTGTTATTAATGATAATGCAGTTATTGAAGATAATGTAACAATTCGCCCATATGTTTATATTGGACATAATGTACGTATTGGCGAAGATTCTGATATTTATGCAGGCGCTATTGTTCATGAAAACTGTATTTTAGGTAAACGCGTTGTATTGCGTGCTAAAGCAGTAATTGGTGGCGAAGGCTTCGGTTTTGCTACAGAGAATGGCGTACATACACATATTCCACAAGTTGGTAATGTTATTCTTGAAGATGATGTTGAGATTGGATCTTGTACAACAATTGATAATGCTACAATGGGATCTACATTAGTTCGTCGTGGTACAAAAATCGATAACCTTGTACACCTTGGTCACAATGTGGAAATTGGTGAAGATTGCTTCTTGATTGCTCAAGTTGGTATTGCAGGTAGTACTAAATGTGGTAATCATGTAATCTTTGCAGGTCAAACTGGTTGTACTGGACATATCACAATTGGAGATAATGTACAATTTGCTGGAAAGACTGGTATTACAGGTAATGTACCATCTAATTCTATTATGGCAGGCTATCCTATGAGACCTCATAAAGAATGGTTAAAATTGGCAGCCTATGAAAACCGTTTGCCGGATATGGTTAAAACAGTAAAACAACTACAAAAAGAAATTGACGCTTTGAAAGCACAGCTGAAGGAGAGCTAATAATCCATGTATAGGTTTATGAAAATCTTTAGTGCCTTTATTTGCTTATTACCTAAAGGTTTGCAATATGCTATTGGTACGTTGCTTGGTGAAATTGCGTGGCTAGCAGTGCCGCCTAAACGCAAGCGCCTAGCGATAGGCCAAATTCTATTCTGTAATATTACCGATGATCCTAAGGAAGCTCGACGCATTGCGAAAGCTAGTACTACACGCTTTGGTCGCATGATTATTGATGTATTACGCTATCCTGAAATTAAGGATGGTGCATACAAAGATATGGTAGAGTTTATTAACAAAGAGTACTTAGATGATGCTTTAGAAAATGGTCGAGGCGCAATCTTGGCGGCTGTTCATAGTGGCAACTGGGAACTCCTTGGGGGGGTTCTTGCTTCGGAAGGGTATCCGTTGATTTCTGTGGCAATGAAACAGAATGGTGATGCCGATAAGTTTATCAATGAATATCGTCAGATTATGCACCAACATGTGACTTATAAAACTGGTGTGCGGGAAATGATCAATGAACTAAAAAAAGGTGCTTTTTTAGGCCTTATTATGGATCAGGATCCTGGTGATGATGGTGTGCTTGTTCCATTCTTTGGTTATGAAACTTTAACGGCTGCAGGTCCAGCCGTATTGGCTCGTATGCAAGATGTACCCATCATTTTTGTGACTATACATTATAGTCCGTTTTCTGGAAAACATGAGATTGAAGTTCATCCGCCAATTTATGTGGAACGTACAGATGATAAAAAGCGTGATATCGCGGTTACTACAACTCTTTTGAATGAGTTTATTGAAGATTATATTCGTCGATATCCTGAAGATTGGTTCTGGCTTCACAATCGTTGGAAGTGGACACGTCGTTTCTATGGCGAACAAATTGAAACACCTCCAGATGTATTTCACTAGTTAATAAATATAAAGAGATTTTACATGCCTACATATGTAGTATTGATTTTAATACCGCATAAATTAAGCATCGTAAAGTCTCTTTTATTTTTATGGTGTATAATACAGTATTTATAATTAAATTTATATAAATTTAATTATGTTGAAAGTGCTTTCAAAATCACTGAATCTATGGTAAATTTCTTGTATCACCTATGCAAATAGGGTATAATACATATTGGTGTATAGTAAACGTGAATTCAGATTATGAAAGGACTTTCTTATGAGTAAGCCACAACAAACAATAAAACAGGCTGTTTCATATCAAGGGATTGGCCTTCATAGCGGTGAACCAGTAAATATGGTTTTTAAACCTGCACTTGAAAATACAGGAATTGTGTTTGTCCGCACGGACATTGAAGGTCATCCTTCTGTGCGAGCACACATTGATAATGTGACGAACACTATGCGCGCTACTACATTGGAAAATGGTGAAGCGAAGGTTTTCACTGTAGAACATGTGATGGCTGCGTTCAGTGCTATGAATATTGATAACTGTTATATCGAGATGGATTCTCCTGAACCTCCTGTAGGTGATGGTAGTAGTGCAGTTTTTATAGGTCTCATAGAAGAGGCAGGCATTCAAGAACAAACAGCGCCACGTCAAGTATATAAAGTGACACGTTCTCACGCTATATATGATGGTGATCGTTTTGTAGTTATTTTGCCATATGATGGCTATCGCATTACATTTACATCGATTAACAGCCATCCGTTACTTGGTACGCAACATTGTGATTTTGAAGTTTCACCAGAATACTTTAAAGAACATATTAGCGCTGCTAGAACTATCGGATTTATGAAAGAATTAGAACAATTACAGGCCATGGGCCTTGCAAAAGGTGGTAGCCTTGATAATGCGTTGGTTTATGATGATGAGAAATGTTTGTCTGTACCTCGCTTTGATGATGAGTTAGTTCGTCATAAGGCATTAGATGTGATAGGCGATTTATTCTTGTTAGGACACATTGAAGGTCATGTAATTGCTTTGAAATCGAGTCATGAATTAAATTCAAGATTGGCTCGTAGTATAATGGAAGAAATAAGGGAGACACAGCCATGATTCTTAATCACGAAGACATTTTAGAAATTTTACCTCATCGTTATCCTATGCTTTTGGTGGATCGCATCGTTGAGTTAGAACCTATGAAACGTGCTGTGGGCATTAAAAATGCTACATTCAACGAATTGTTCTTTCAAGGACACTTCCCAGGTAATCCAGTAATGCCAGGTGTACTATTGACTGAGGCTATTGCTCAAGTTGGTGGTATTGCATTACTATATCCTGAAGAAAATCGCGGTCTTACACCTATGTTTACAGGTATTGATAAAGTACGTTTCCGTCACCCTGTAAAACCTGGTGACCAAGTGCGCATGGAAGTGGATATTGTTAAAATCAAAGGTAAAATGGGGAAGGTTGAAGGCCGTGCCTATGTTGGCGACAAATTGTGCGCTAGCGGTGAATACATGTTTGCCCTTGTATAATGATTGAGGAGTGATTGTAGTGATAGTTGTAGGCATGGAAAATGCAGAATCCAACATCCATAGTACAGCCATAGTCCATCCAAATGCTAAATTGGGCAAAGATGTAATCGTAGGTCCTGGCGCTGTAATCGGCGAACACGTCGAGATTGGCGATGGCACACAAATCGGTGCACATGTTGTAATTGGTGGTTGGACAACCATTGGTAAGCGTTGTGAGATTTATCCTAACGCATCTATTGGGTTGGAACCGCAAGATTTAAAATTTAAAGGCGAAAAAAGCTATTGTAATATTGGCGATGAAACGGTTATCCGTGAATTCGTAACTATTAGCCGCGCTACTGGAGAAGGTGAAGAAACACGTGTAGGTAATAACTGCTTGCTTCAAGCATGTACACATGTGGCTCATAACTGTATCGTTGGCAATAATGTAATTATGAGTAACTGTGCAGGCCTTGCTGGACACGCTATTGTTGAAGATCGTGTGGTTATTGGTGGCCTTGCAGGTATCCATCAGTTTGTTAAAATTGGTCGTAATGCAATGGTTGGCGGTATGGCAAAGGTGGTTCAAGATATTCCACCATATGTCATTGCTGATGGTCAACCAGCGCGTGTTATTGGCCTTAACTCTGTTGGATTGTCTCGTGCGGGTATTTCAGAAGAGGTACGCCGAGATTTAAAACAAGCATTCCGTATTATTTATCGTTCTGGCTTTAGTTTATCTAAGGCTATTGAAGAAATGGAAATGCAACTTGATTCTTCTGTAGAAATTGAAAATTTATTACGCTTCTTACGCAATGCCGATCGTGGTATTATGCGTACACGTCGCGACTAATTCAAAAGACCTCGTACTATGTACGAGGTCTTTTTATGTACTTTATAAATATCATGCTTTTAAGGGGATGTGAAATTTATAACATTAGGTCATAAATATAAAATATTTTGATAAAATATTTGAAGTTTTTTTACGTTCATAAGACGTAAAAAGAGGAATGAAAAAATTCTACTAAAATGTTGAAGAAATAGGCATAAAACATGGTGTTTTAATGGTAAAAAGTGCCTATTTATAGTACAATGTATTGTATATGATTATGTCTTTTTTGAGGCATTAAGTATTGTAAATTTGTAATCACTCATTGATATATAGGCCGTAGGTCATCTAGGAGGTATAGTCTTGGCAAAGGTAGGATTGATTGCAGGCATTGGCGTTTTGCCTGTAGAATTCATGCGCGCTGCTCATGTATTAGGTCATGAGGTAGTGGTTATCGGTGTAGTTCCAGATGTAGACCCGGCTTTAAAGGCTGAGGCCGATGCCTTCTATGATATTGGTGTTGCCAAATTAGGTAAGATTTTTAAAACCTTGAAAAAAGAAGGCGTTGAAGAATTAACTATGTTAGGTAAAGTGACTAAGGAAATTCTCTTTAAAGGACTTACATTCCCTGATTTAAAAACATTAGGTGTTCTTAAACGCCTTAAAAATCGTAAAGATGATACTATCATGCTCGCCATCGTAGATGAAATCGAACGAGAAGGGTTTAAAGTATTAGATCAAACTGTATACCTTAAACCATTTATGCCAAAGGTGGGGGTGCTTTCAAAAACACAGCCTACTGATGAACAATGGGCAGATATTTGCTTTGGCTTTGAACTAGCTAAGCAAATGGGTGGACTTGATATTGGTCAAACAGTAGTTGTAAAACACAAAGCGGCTATGGCTATTGAAGCTATTGAGGGCACTGATAAGTGCATTTTGCGTGGCGGTGAATTAGGCCGTGGCGATGCAGTTGTAGTTAAAACGGAAAAGCCAAATCAAGATGTTCGTTTTGATGTTCCTGCTGTAGGGATAAAAACATTAATGTCCATGATTGATAGTGGCTGTAAAGTGCTGGCTGTTGAAGCGGAAAAGACTATTTTTGTACAACAACAAGACGTTCTTGATATGGCTAATCGTCACGGTATTGTTATTTGTGCTGTAGACCAAGAATTTGTAAATTCCAGAAAGGATGCATAATGAAAGTCATGTTTTCTGCCGGTGAAGCATCCGGTGATACTCATGCAGCCAGTGTTGCTAATGCACTGAAAGAGATAGATCCTTCGGTTGACATGTTTGGCATGGGCGGTACCTTGATGGAACACGCTGGTGTTCGCATCGTATATGATATTAAAAATTTAGGCGTTATTGGGATTGTAGAGATTGTAAAATCACTACCGAAATTCTTTAAACTTCGCACCTACTTAAAACGTGTCATGATGAAGGAAAAACCAGATATTCTCGTTTGTGTAGATTATCCTGGTTTTAATATGAAACTAGCAGCTGTAGCTCATGAATTGGGAATTCCCGTTCTCTATTATATTGCTCCTACGATTTGGGCATGGCATAGTAGCCGTGGCAATACAATTCGTAAGTATGTCACTAAGGTGGCATCCATATTCCCCTTTGAAGCAGAAGCGTATCGCAAATATAAATGCGATGTAGACTTTGTAGGCCATCCACTATTGGATATCGTACATTCTACGATGAGCAAAGAAGAGGCTGAGGAATATTTTGGAGCTCGTAAAGATGCTAAAAAAGTATTGCTCATGCCAGGTAGCCGTAAGCAAGAGGTACTATCCTTGCTAGATACGATGTTAAAAAGTGGTGAGCAATTGATGGCGAACCATGAGGATATTCAATTCTTCTTGCCTCGCGCACATACCATCGATCGTAGTGAATTAGAAACTTTCATCGATGCTCACAAAGTTCCGGTGACGATTACAGAAGATCATACGTATGATTTGATGCAGATTTGTGATGTATGTCTAGCCGCATCAGGTACAGCTACATTAGAAACAGCTATGATGGAGTTACCGACTATTTTATTGTATCGTGTATCTCCAATTACATATGGCATTGGTAAGATGGTCGTCAATGTGACCCATGTAGGTTTGCCGAACATTGTAGCTGGCAAAGAAGTAATTCCTGAGTTATTACAAGATGCAGTGACACCTGAGGCTATTGTATCTCTTGTGGAACCTCTTCTAACTGATGTTGAACGCAATGAAGCGATGCGTAGTGAATTGCGTGAAGTACATCATAAATTAGGTGAACCAGGTGCTGTAAAGCGTGTAGCAGAACTGGTATATAACCTCGGTAAGGAGAAATGTAATGAATAGTTATTCTAGGCTCTTATATTTTGTAAAGCCTTATTATAAGCGCATGATTTTTGCAGTGTTCTGCATGATCGTCGCGGCTGCGGCATACTTGGTAGTGCCTTGGCTTATTAAAAATGTAGTAGACCAAGTATTAGATGAAAAGAATATGTTTATGTTGAACCTCATTGTAGGGGCTATTATTCTTATATTCTTAATTCGTGGCTTTGCTACGTATGGTCAAACCTATAATATGTCCTACATTGGACAACGTGTCATCATCGATGTACGGGAGGCCATTTTTAATCATCTACAAAAATTAAGCTTATCTTATTTTGATCGCCGTAAGACTGGCGTTATTATGAGTAATCTTACCAATGACGTTGCTGCACTTCAGTCTGCTGTAGTTGATAATTTGATTTCCTTTATTACGGAATCTGTAACACTGATTGGTTCTCTTGTGTCTATGCTACTTATTGATTGGAAATTGACACTTGTTACATTTATTACGGTTCCTGTAGTGCTAGTAATTATCAATGTATTTGGTAAAAAGCTTCGTGTAGCAGGTCATGATGTACAAGGCCGTATAGCTGATATTACGGCACTTTTACAAGAGGTAATCAGCGCTATTCGCGTAGTAAAATCCTTCGCTCGTGAAGATTTTGAACGGAAGCGTTTTGAAGATGAAAATGATCGCAACTTTAAAGCTGTTATTAAAGCTACTAAGTTGACTAGTTTACTAAGCCCAATGGTTGAGTTTTCTGCAGCCATTGCGGTGGCAGTCATTCTTTGGTATGGCGGCTATTCTGTAGTAACAGGGACTATTACAGCAGGTTCTTTGATTGCGTTCCTAATTTATGCAATCAACTTGTCTAACCCAGTTAAACGCTTGAGCCAAGTGTACGGCAATATTCAAAAAGCATTGGCTGCAGCTGATCGTGTATTTGAAATTTTAGATACAAAAACTGACGTTGTGGAAAAACCTGATGCTATTACGTTGCCATCTATTAAAGGCAATGTAGAATTTAAAGATGTTTCATTCTCTTACGATGGTGAAAAAACAGCGCTCGAAAACTTTACTTTGTCTGTTAAGGCTGGTGAAAGCGTAGCTCTTGTTGGTCCATCTGGTGCTGGTAAAACGACGCTGGCGAATTTGTTACCTCGCTTCTACGATGTAACGGGTGGCGCTATCACGATTGATGGTTATGACGTAAAAGATGTTACCTTTAAATCGTTACGTGAACAAATCGGGCTTGTACCACAAGAAACTGTGTTGTTTAATGCCACAATTAAAGAGAACATCTTGTATGGTCGATTAGATGCTACTGATGAAGAAGTATATGAAGCGGCGAAGGCTGCTAATGTGCTTGAGTTTGTGGAAAAAATGCCTGATGGTCTCGACACAATTGTTGGCGAGCGAGGCAGTTCCTTATCTGGTGGTCAACGTCAACGTGTGGCTATTGCACGTGCTATTTTGAAAGACCCACGTATTCTAATTCTTGATGAAGCAACATCTGCATTAGATACAGAAAGTGAAAAGCTTGTACAAGAGGCGCTAGATCGCCTTATGAAAGGGCGTACTGCATTTGTAATTGCCCATCGATTGAGCACAGTTCAAAATGCTCATCAAATTGTTGTACTTAATCAAGGCCACTTGGTAGAGCAGGGGACTCACCAAGAGCTATTAGCTGTTGATGGCGGATTGTACAATCATCTCTATTCCGTTCAATTCTCCAACAAAGGATAACCATGTACTGGATATATAATGTATTGCTCATAATCTATTGGATCGGCTTGATACCGGTTATTTTATACCGTCTTGCCTTTGAAGAAGGTTTTTATGAGCGTATCAAACAGAGTGCAGGCTATATGCCAGCCTCACTACTAAAGAAAATTGAAGGACGTCGTGCTATTTGGATTCATGCTGCTTCTGTAGGGGAAATTGTAGCTACTAGTCCATTAGTAAAAGAGGTAAAAAAGGAATTTCCTGAAGCGGTTGTTGTAGTATCTGTTGTAACTGCTACAGGCCATGCAATGGCACATCGTATTATTCCTGAGGCAGAAGGAATTATTTTCTTCCCTCTAGATTTACCGTATTTGACGCGTAAGATTTTGCATATTATTAAACCTATTGCTATTTTGCTTGTAGAAACAGAAATTTGGCCTAACTTCTTGCGTATCGCTCAATCAGAAAATATTCCTGTTATGATGGTTAATGGTCGTATTTCTGATCGTAGTATGAAACGCTATAAATATATTAGTGCGTTCACGAAAGAAATGTTGCGTTCCATTGAGCGTTTCTGTATGCAATCAAAGTTCGATGCTGCACATATTGAAGTATTAGGTGCACAAACATCTGATATTACCGTAACAGGTAATATGAAATATGACCAAACGTATGCCACTGTATCAGCTGAAGAAAAACAATCTCTTCTTGAAGAGTTTGGCTTTGGTAATAATCATCCAATCATCATTGCCGGTAGTACACATAAGGGTGAGGAAGAAACAATCTTTGAGACCTTTAAACAAGTTTTACAAGAATATCCTCAAGCGCGCTTGTTAATTGCACCTCGTGAGATATATCGTGGCCATGATGTTCAAACGTTAGCGAGACGTTATGAATTGAATGCTATTTGTCGTAGTGATATGACAGAGCCAGTTCATGAGGGAATACCAGTAGTCGTTTTAGATACTATTGGTGAACTAGGTCGTTTATATAGTTTAGGGGATATTATTTTTGTAGGCGGCTCTCTTGTGAAGACTGGAGGCCATAATATTTTGGAACCTGCTGCACATGGTAAGCCAATCTTGGTTGGCCCACATATGTTTAACTTTAAAGAAATCTTCGCACTATTAAATTCTCGCGGTGCTTGTGAACAAGTAAAAAATGGCAAGGCCTTAACAGCTATGGTTTTACGCCTATGTAAGGATAAGGCACTAGCAGAAGAAATGGGACGACATTGTCTTGAGATCATTCAAGAAAACCGTGGTGCTACACAACGTAATACACAAGAGTTGCGCTTGTTATTTGAGAAGCATCAAATTATTCCGTAAAGCTATATAATTTGTTTAATTAATCTATGATTTTACATAATCGGAGGGATCACCTATGAGTGGGGAAGCATTATTCAAATCCATAGTTAGTGGTGAAAATCAATCCATATTAGGTGATATAGCTCGTTCTAGCTTGGGCTTTCTAAGTAAAGGTTACGAAAAGGCTGTATCCATACGAAATGCTCGCTTTGATGCGGGCAAAGGTGTTACTAAAGTTACCGTGCCTGTTATCAGTGTTGGTAATATTACTGCCGGTGGTACTGGCAAAACGCCAATGGTGAGATTTATATGTGATGTACTCGCCCGAAAAGGACTTCATCCTACCGTGCTTAGCCGTGGCTATCGAGCTGAGGACAATAAGAAAAATATCATTATTTCCAAAGACGGTACGATGTTAGTAGAGCCATCTATCAGTGGTGATGAAGCGTGGCTATTGGCTAAAGTATTGCAAAAATCTAATGTAATTATCGGCCGTGAACGGGCTATATCTGCGGAAATTGCTATTAAAGAACTCGGTGCAGACTGTCTTGTTATGGATGATGGTTTTCAACATCGTGCATTAGCGCGAGATATTGATATTGTTCTTATTGATGCATCTAATCCATTTGGTTATGACCATGTATTGCCTCGCGGTTTATTGCGCGAGCCTCTTAGTGGGTTAGAGCGAGCTAATATTATTGTTCTCACAAAGGTTGATCAGGTGGCGCCTGGTGTTGTTTCTGGAATTCGTAAGCGTTTAGCGCATATGTTACCTAATACACCTGTATATGAAACAATCCATAAACCTCAATGTATGTATACCTTAGAAGAGTGGGCTAATGGAGAACCTGGTTCTTCTATCGATGCATATCAAGAGCATCGTATTATGGCTGTTAGTGGTATTGGGAATCCTCAATCCTTTACACAAACGATGACCGATATTGGGTACAATGTTGTTCATACAATGCCTTTTGGTGATCATCATAACTTTGAAAATGATGATGTTGTAGATATTTGGAAAGAGGCATTTGCTCATCAAGCAGATGCTATTTGTATCACTGAAAAAGATGCGGTGAAATTAAGTCAATTGCATGCAATTGAAGACTTGAAAATACCGATTCTAGTGCTATCTATTGGAATTGAATTTGTCTCTGGAAAGCAAGAATTCATAGAAAATTTAGAGATTTAGTGTATAATAATAAGATACACGAATGACAGAAATGGGGTTTTATTGTGAAGTTTGGATGCGTTATTCCTGCTCGTTATGGTTCTACAAGATTACCAGGGAAACCATTAGCGGATATTGCAGGTAAACCAATGATTGAACGGGTTTATGCAAGGGTATCACAAGCGACAAAAACAGAATGTACTATTGTTGCTACCGATGATGACGGTGTTTATTCTGCAGTTCAAAACTTTGGGGGAGCTGTTATGATGACAGATCCTAATCACCCTACCGGAACTGATCGATTAGCAGAGGTTGCTAGTCATTATACAGACTTAGATGTCATTATTAATGTTCAAGGTGATGAACCTATGATTGAGCCAAAACTCATTGATGACTTGGCCCAACTTTTTGAAGAAGATCCAAACTTACAGATGGCAACTGTTGCGACTCCTTTATTAGAGGATGAATACGATGAGCCATCTGCAGTAAAGGTTATTTTAAATAATCGCAATGATGCGATGTATTTTTCTCGGTCCTTAATCCCGTATCCACGTCATGATTTTGTACGTGCTCCATTAAAACATATTGGTATCTATGCATATCGTAGAGATTTCTTGTTAAACTATGCAAAGATGGAACCAACACCAGCAGAGCAAACAGAATCGTTAGAGCAATTGCGCGCTCTTGAAAATGGCTATACTATTCGTGTTATTCTTACAGATAAACGATTTATCGGTGTTGATACACCGGAAGACTTAGCTCGTGTAAATGCAATCTACGAGCAAGAGGAGAAATAAATGAAAACAGTTCAAATTAAAGATATTACAGTTGGTGGCGGCAAAGGCCTTTTCGTCCTTGCTGGGCCATGTGTTATTGAAGATTATGATCGCACATTGGCTATTGGTAAACGAGCTAAAGAAATTTGTGAACGCTTAGGTATTCCATATATCTTCAAAGCTTCTTTTGATAAAGCCAATCGCTCTAGCTACGGCTCCTTCCGTGGACCAGGTCTTGAAGAAGGTCTAAAAATCCTTGCTTCTATTAAAAAGGAACTTAATGTACCGGTAGTAAGTGATATTCACTCCATTGAGCAAATTGAACCGGCTGCTGAAGTATTGGATGTTTTACAAATTCCTGCTTTCTTATGTCGTCAAACTGACCTTGTATACGGTGCCGCTAAAACTGGTAAATGCGTAAATGTAAAAAAAGGTCAATTTATGGCACCTAAGGATATGGAAAATGTCCTAAATAAAATGAAAGAAACAGGCAATGAAAATCTTATGCTTACAGAGCGTGGATTTAGCTTTGGCTATAATAATCTCGTTGTAGATATGAGATCCTTCCCAATTATGCGTTCCTTCGACTATCCTGTAGTATTTGATGCTACACATAGTGTTCAATTACCAGGTGGTGCTGGTACAAAATCCAGTGGTAATCGCGAGTTCGTACCAAACTTGGCACGTGCTGCTGTTGCTAGTGGTGTAGATGGTCTGTTCTTTGAAGTACATGATAATCCAGAGGAAGCATTATCCGATGGTCCAAACATGTTATACTTAGATAATTTTGAAGCTTTGCTAAAAGATTTAGTAGCTATTGATAAAATCGTAAAAGGTTAGGGGCGGTTATTTGTGACTATTTTAGAACAAGCGGCACAGGTGCTTCATGAGGAAGCACGTGCTATTGAAGAATTAAGTTCTCGTTTGGATCACAATTTTGTAAATGCTGTAAATATGATTTTGGCTTGTAAGGGCCGTGTAGTATGTACAGGGATGGGTAAATCTGGTCATATTGGTCGTAAAATTGCGGCTACTTTGGCTAGTACTGGTACACCAGCACTCTTCATGCATCCTGGTGAAGGTGTGCATGGCGATCTAGGTATGATTACAGAAGATGATGTAGTACTAGCATTCTCTAATAGTGGTGAAACAGGCGAAATCATCAGTATCTTGCCATCCTTACGTCGCATTGGTGCTAAATTAATCTGTGTTGTAGGGAAACCAGAGTCTACACTAGCTAAGAATTCTGATATTGTATTGCTAGCTGAAGTAGAACGTGAAGCTTGCCCATTGGGATTGGCGCCGACTACAAGCACTACAGTTGCATTGGCACTTGGCGATGCATTAGCTGTTTGCTTATTAGAACGCCATCACTTTACACCGGAAAACTTTGCCGTATTCCATCCAGGTGGTTCTCTTGGTCGCAAATTATTGTTAACCGTAGAAAACATTATGCATGGTGGTGAAGATAATCCAACGGTATTCAAAGGTGCAACCGTTCGAGATGCACTCTTTGTAATGACAGAAAAAGGATTGGGTGCGACAAATGTTATTGATGAAGACGGTCATTTGTTAGGCCTTGTTACTGATGGTGATGTTCGTCGCGGCCTAGATTCTGGCAGTAATTTCCTAGAATGGCCTGTAGAGGATATGATGACATCTATGCCTCGTACGATTACAAAGGATAAATTAGCGGCAGAAGCTCTTCATTTAATGGAGAAAAATCAACCGCGCCCTATTACTGTATTACCAGTTGTAGATACAGATAATAAATGTCTAGGCATTGTTCATATTACGGATTTATTGCGTAGAGGCATTGTATAATGAATATTCAATGGATTGTTCTTGATGTTGATGGCGTACTATCTGATGGAACTCTAATCTATACATCGAGTGGAGAAGAGCTTAAGTCTTTTTCTGTGAAAGATGGACTAGGATTAACGGCAGCTCGAAAAGCAGGACTTAAGCTTGCAATCATTACAGCACGGATATCTCCTATGGTTGAGCGCCGTGCTAAAGAGCTTCATTTTGATGCACTGCTTATGGGGCATGCCAATAAAACAGAAGCATTAAGAAATCTCTGTAAAGAGCATCAAATCAATTTAGAGGAAATTGCCTATATGGGGGATGACTTAAATGATTTAGGGGCTCTTCAAATTGTAGGACTACCGATGGCACCCAATAATGCGGTATCGGAGGTCAAACAATTAGCTAAATTTATATCTACCGTCAATGGTGGCCACGGTGCCGTTAGAGAGGCTGTAGAATATATCTTGAAAAAACAAGGACTATGGGAAACTGTTGTAGCAGATTATGCACGAGAGGCCCATGCTCATGGACAATAAGGAGGTGGGCAGAATGAATAACGAATGGCAATACCATTTAGTTAAAGGTATTAGCTGGCTTGTTTGCCGACTGCCATACAAGCTCATTTTGCTCATAGGCGCTAGTTTAGGGCCAGTATATGGCCTCATAGCGAAGAAGCAAAAACTTAGAGGTATAAAAAATATAAAGATTGGCATGAACATGAATGATCAAGAGGCAGAGCAATTAATTGAAAAATTGTTCAAGAATCTTGGCCGCAGTGTTATGGAAGTCTTATATATGCCAAATCTGACAAAGTCCTTTATCAATAAACATATTGAAATGCGAGGCGTAGAACATTTAGAGAAAGCCATCGCTGAAGATAAAGGTGTCATTGTTCTTACTGGACATGTTGGCAACTGGGAATGGATGGGGGCTGCCATGGCTGCTCATGGATATCCATCTACTACAATTGTTAAGAAACAACCTAATGCACAATTTACACGTCTCATGAATGAATATCGTGAGATGGTAGGGCTTGATGTATTTGCTAGTGGTGGCAACGAAATCGTTTCTGCTGCTAAGGCTTTAAAAAAGAAAAAATTACTTGGTTTTTTAGCTGACCAAGATGGTTATATTAATGGTTTACCTGTTCCATTTTTGGGGCAGGACTCTTCAGCGGTCATAGGACCAGCTACATTTGCAAAAAAATTTGGCTCTCCAGTAGTTCCAATTTTTGCATCTCGTAAGCCTGAAGGTGGTCATATTGTACATATTTTACCAGCCTTACATTATGTTGATACAGGTGATGAAGATGTAGATATGTACCGCTTGACTGAAGAATGTGTACGCGTTACAGAAGAGTTTATTAAGGAACATCCAGATGAGTGGCTATGGTTCCAACATCGCTGGATGACTAAGATGGATCAAATTATTGATTATGATAAGAAGGTAGCTGCACGGGAGAGGGCACATGAAAAACAATAAAAAATTAATTGCCATTGTGGCCGCTATAGTGTTGGCCCTGATTGGTCTTATCGTATATATTATGAAAGACTCTGGTGATGTTAGCACCACTCAAAATCAGAATGGACAACTTGTTAACTTCCAAGGAGCTGACTTACAAGAGGAAAAAGATGGCAAGCTAGTGTGGGCTTTATCAGCTGAAAAGATTGAATATGACCCACGTACAAAAGCTATTGTCCTGACTAATTTAAAAGGTCTTTTCTATCAAGATGATGTTACGACAACAATTACAGCACCTCATGCCGTATTGACTGGCGATCGCAATTCCCTTGATATTGATCAAGGTGTTACAGCTACAAATACCGATGGTGCTGAGTTTAAAACCGATGCACTTCATTTTGATAATAAGACAAAAACGTTGACATCTAAATCTGCTTTTACTTATAACAGTAAAGATATAACATTAACTGGTGATAAACTTGAAGGCAACATGTCCTTGAAGAAAATTAAAGCTATTGGTAATGCGAAGTTAACGAAGAAGTAATGCGAGGAAATATAATGAATAAGAAAAAACAGATTGGTATGGCTATCTTAGCTATGCTTATGACAGCATCTGTTACAGCTTGGGCCGCAAATGATCCTTTGACTATTAGCGCGGATACATTATCTTATGATGGCAATACAGGGCGTGCTGATGCAAAAGGTAATGTGGTAATTACACAAGCTGATAAAACAATGACTGGTGCCAATGGTTGGTACAATACAAAAACTCAAGAAGCAAATCTTGATGGTGGCGTATCCATGATTGGTACTGATATGGCTATGTCTGCACAATCAGTGCATAGCTACAATAACAATAAGTTCACTGCTAATGGTGGTGTTCATTTACAACGTAGTGATCGTCAAATTTTTGGCGATAAAGTTGAATATAATACAGATACAGAATATGGCCTTGTATCTGGCAATGCTCGCTTGATTGCAGAAGGTACTACATTGACAGGTAATCAAGTAGAAGGTTGGCTAAAAGAAATTCGTGCAGTGGCTCAAGGGGATGTGACATTCTCTAATCCAGAACGAAACGTATCTGGCTCTGCAGAACGTGCTACCTATACACAAACACCAAATCAAAATGATGGCGTTGTACTTTTATCTGGTTCTGCTCATGCTGTTCAAAACGGTAATGTGCTCAATGCACCAGAGCTTAAAATCCGTCTTGCCGATTATTCTGCTGAAACATTAGGTGGCCGTAGTACACTTATCATTGTTCCAAATCAATAAGGATTAAATATGTATATAGAAACCAAAAACTTAGTCAAAACCTTTAACGGGCGCAATGTAGTAGACGGGGTCAGTCTACGCGTTGATAAGGGGCAAGTCGTTGGGCTCCTAGGTCCTAATGGGGCAGGGAAAACTACATCATTCTATATGATTGTAGGCATTGAACGACCTAGTTCTGGTATCATTACCGTTGATGGCAAGGATATTACGAATATTCCAATGTATAAACGCGCTGCTGAAGGTATTGGGTATCTTCCACAAGAGGCATCAATCTTTCGTTCTATGACTGTTGAGGATAATATTCGCGCAATGTTACAAACAACATCAAAGAAGTCTGATGAAATTGAAGCGATTGTGGAATCCCTCATTGAAGAATTTCATATTGGTCACGTTCGGGATCGTATGGGCATGCAACTATCTGGCGGTGAACGTCGTCGTGTAGAAATTGCTCGTTGTCTTGCATTAGAACCGAATTTTATTCTTCTCGATGAACCTTTTGCTGGTGTCGATCCTATAGCGGTTGCTGACATTCAACAAATTATTTTGCATGTTAAAAATCGAGGTATTGGCATCTTGATTACAGACCACAATGTACGTGAGACATTGGGGATTGTAGACAAGGCTTATATTTTGAGTAGTGGTAAAATCCTCCTAGAAGGTACCCCTGAAGAAATCGCGAACAATCCAATTGCTCGTGAGCATTACTTAGGGGATAACTTTAGATTATAGGAGGGGACTATGAGATTATTAGATAAATATATACTAAAAGCCTTTGTAGGCCCGTTCCTATTTGGGGTATTTGCTTTTACCAGTATCTTTATTGGTACCGGTACATTGTTTAGAATTGCTCAATATATTACTGAATATGGGGCTCCATTATTGCTTGTTATGAAAGCCTTTGTATTGGCTTTACCAAGCATTGTTATCTTAACATTCCCTATGTCAGTGTTATTGGCTTCTCTTATGACATTTAGTCGTTTGAGTAGCACCAGTGAAATTGTTGTTATGCGTGCCGGTGGTCTTAGCTTTTTACGTTTAGCGATGCCGGTATACATCATCGCCCTCATCATCTCAATTGGGGCTGTCGCATTTAATGAATTTGTTGTACCACGTACAAATAATATGTATCAAACAATTGTACGGGAACAGATTATGAAAAATGCATCACCTCAAACACAAAATCATATCGTTTTAAAAACGATGAATGGTAATGATTTAGGTACATTGATGTATGCTAAAAGCTACAATGCAGAAACTAAAAAGTTAAGCATGATTACGGTGCAACAATTTGGTGAAGGTGGCAAGCTACAACAGGTTGAAAATGCAGATACTGCCGTTTGGAATGGTCAATATTGGGTGATGCAAAACGGCATCATTTATGATATTTCCGCCGGTGATGGTGTAGAACGTACAATGAAATTCAAGGAGCAATCCTTGCCAATTAAATCTGCACCAAAGGATATTCAACAAGATCAACGTAAACCAGAAGAATTAACAATCAAGGAATTACGTCATCAAATTAAAGCGTATAAGGCGGCGTATACGAATGCAAATAAACTAGAAATGGAAATGTACCAACGTTTTACCATTCCATTAGCTAGCTTTGTATTTGCTCTTGTAGGTGCTCCATTAGGCCTTCAAAAACAACGCTCTAGCTCATCTATTGGCTTTGGTATCAGTATTTTAATCATTTTTATCTACTATGGTGTGATGACATTTGCTGGTGCATTAGGTAAAGGTGGGGCATTGCCGACTGTATTTGCCGCATTAATTCCAGATACATTAGGTATCATTGCAGGTTTATATTTAAATTGGCGTGTATCCAAGTAATTTAGTATATAAAGAAATAAATTTGACTTACGAAATATCGTATTTTTGAACTAAATAATTGTGTAATCTTAGGAAAGGAGGGACTCGATGTTAGTAGGTGTTAAAATATTAGTTATTATCGCCCTTATGGGTGGACTTATTGCCTACATGGGGGATAAGTTAGGCACCAAAGTTGGTAAGCGTCGCATGTCCCTCTTTGGATTAAGGCCTAAGCATACATCGATTATTGTTACTATCGTAACAGGTTTATTAGTTGCTGCTGCTACAGTAGGGGTATTAACCATTACTTCTCAAAGTGTAAGAACAGCACTCTTTGGGATGGATCAGTTGCGAGCGGATATGAAGCAACTCAATGATGAGGTGGCTGCTAAGACGCAAGAGCTTATTCGTGGTCAAGCATTGCTTGAGCAAAATAAGCAAGAATTAGCAGAACGCATGGCTGAAATAGAGCAAATTCGTAGTGAGGTTGAAGCTACAAAAGCGGAATTAGCTAGTGCACAAGCTGCTAAAGATGCAACTGAAGCTGAGTTAGCAACACTTCAAGCCTCATATGACGAAGTATCTAAAAAGTTAGCTGACTTAGAAGCTACAAGAGCTAAGATGGAAGCTCATATTAAGGAGCTACAAACAACACAAGAACAATTGCAAAATGGTATTATTCATTTACGTGAAGGAACTATTCTTTTCCAAGTTGATCAATTATTGGCACAAGCTGTTGTTCGACCTGGTTTAAGTGAAGAAGATAGCCAAGCAGCTATTAAAAATATCATTGATGATACTAATAAATTGGTGCTACGTCGCCTTGGTATCGAAGATCAAGGTCAAGCTATTGTGTATGTAGAACGTCAAAATATTGAGGTGGCTACACAAAAGCTTAATAGTGCAAAGACTCCAATGGTCGTTCAAGTTGTAGCGGCTGGAAATATCATTGCTGGCGAACCTGCAGTGGCTGTTATCCAAGTATATCCACAACAATTTATTTATAAAAATGGAGAAGTAATCCACTCCGCCGTGATGGATGGAGGTCCTAACGCTCAATCAGCTATGCTTCAATTCTTGAAGCAAGTAAATGAAAAGGCGAGAGCGAAAGGCATAATTCCAGACTCCTTATCTGGTGATATTGGAACGATACCAGGGGATGATTTATTTACTGCTATTAGACGTGTTGCTACTATACATGGCAAGGTTCATGTAGAAGCATATGTTGATGGTGATACATATTCATCTGGTCCTGTACATCTTAAGTTGCGTATTACTCAAATGCCTGTTTTTAATGATAAGGCAAAAATGCCAGCTTATTAAACGGAATAGTATTTTGGTTTTATATACTTTAAATAAAGGTCTTATGTAATTTTTTACATAAGACCTTTATTTTGTGTTAAAATATAACTGCTGTATTTAACGCGAGGATAGTTATATGACTGATACTACATACATTTTAGCTGTAGATCCAGGCAATGAGAAAACTGGTGTAGCAATTGTAACACCGTCTGGTACTATGGTGTGTCGTAAAATTATTATGACAAAACAGTTCAATGATGAAATTGAACGTACATTAACTGAATATTATGGCATTGTTCATATCGTATGTGGAAATGGTACAAATCATAAATATTTATATCCATCTCTTCAACAAATTGGACGAAATCACAGAATCACTACTAGCTTAATTGATGAATCTCATAGCACAGAGGAGGCTCGTAAATTATATTGGAAATATAATCCTCCTACAGGATGGCGTAAGATTATCCCTACGTCTATGCAATTTCCACCGGAGCCGGTAGATGATTTAACAGCCTTTGTTATTGGCTTACGGTATACAAAACAGTTACGTCAAGCTGCTAATGATATGCAAGGGGACATTATAGACGCTAGTGAGTTAGAAGAAAAGAGATTACATGCTATGGAGCAGTTGTACGGTAAAGGAGAAGTGCATGACAAATGAAACTTCAACGCATAACTGGTCAAACTTTATTATGCGTTGCTTAATGATGATTTTAGGGGCCTTAATTTATACTATAGGCTTAGATTTATTTTTAGTACCGAATAGCATCATCGATGGTGGTGTAGTTGGTATTTCCTTGATGGCTGCAGAGCTTTCAGGAATTTCTTTCAGTATTTTCGTCGTACTCTTTAACTTGCCTTTCTTATATATTGGCTATAGAGCTAACGGTAAAAACTTTACATTCTCTACACTGTTCTCTATCGTATGGATGGCGATTTTTTCAACCTTTGCTCATGATTTTACACCGATTACATCGGATCCATTTTTAGGATCTATCTTTGGTGGTATCATCTTAGGCATTGGGGTAGGCCTCATTATACGTAACGGTGGTTCTTTGGACGGCTCTGAAATCGTAGCCATCATATTTGATAAACGTTCTACCTTCTCTGTAGGTGAAATTGTAATGGCCATGAATCTTATTATTCTTGGCGCAGCGGGTTTTGTATATAGTTGGAATAGTGCTATGTACTCCTTGATTGCATACTTCATTGCCTATAAGATGATTGATATTACAATTACAGGCCTTGATGAATCTAAAGGGGTCATGATTATTACAGATGCAGAGAATTCTAAAAAGATTGCAGATGCATTAAATGCGAACCTCAATCGTGGTGTTACCATCCTGTATGGTGAAGGGGGCTATTTAAAGCAGCCTAAACATATTTTGTATTCTGTGGTGACAAGACTTGAGATTATGAGGTTAAAAAATACTGTTTATGAAGTAGATCCATCGGCATTTATTACGATTCAGGATGTACATGATGTATTCGGTGGTAGATTTACAAAAAACGGTCATTAAGGGGTTAATATGAGTAATAAAATAGTAAAAGAAATATTAGATTGGATTTATGCTATTGTATTAGCATTGGTTATTGCTATGGTAATCCATATCTTCTTGATTCAACCAACACGGGTATCTGGTGAATCAATGGAGGATACACTACATAATGGTCAATACTTAATTGTAACGAAGTGGCATCATATTATGAATGAAATGCCAAATTATGGACAAATTGTAATCATTGATAGTCGTGTTAATCGTGCACGTACTTGGGTAGATGATGTAGAAGAGCCATTGATGAACTATGCATCTGTCTTTAATAAAGCTGCTCAAACAAATGATGTATGGGTTAAGCGTGTTATTGGTCGTCCTGGTGATGTATTAGAATTTAAAGATGGTCATGTATGGCGTAATGGTGAGCAATTACAAGAACCATATACTAAAGATACAATAATGAATTATACACGCTCTACACCGGTTACAGTTCCAGAAGGGCATGTGTTTGTGATGGGGGATAATCGAAATCACTCTAGCGATAGTCGGTTTATCGGTCCTGTTCCAGTTGATCACGTGCTAGGTTTTGTATCCTATGCAATTTAATGCTTATAAAAGCCTCCCTATAGTGTTACTATAGGGAGGCTTTTTCTATTTAATATTAGGTATTGAAAGCAATATATTAGTGTAATATATTAGTGATTTTATATTATATTAATTATAATAATTAAAAATTATGAATTTTGTGTCTAATTTTGTCATAATTTTAAGAAACAAAATGAAATTGCGTAAAATTTAATTTCGAGAAATATAGATAAAATCTATGTTTATAAGCTCATTTTTATTCATGAAAGAAATTTCATCAAATTTAGTTGTATAAAATGCTTTACAAAAAATTTGGACGGTGATATATTCTAATCACAGCAAGGCACCACTAATAAAGAGGTGAGACTGTGATAGAAAATATAGTCGAGGAAACGTGGACACTCCTATTATATCTTTCATAGGAATACCGTTTATACAGTGAATGTCTTCTGATAATATAAATTCTTATTTATAAGAAAGAAGGAATTCATTATGAAAAAACAATTCGCAACAATTTTTGCAGCAACAGCAGTATTAGGTGTAACAACAGCATTCGCTGCAAACCCATTCTCCGATGTAACTCCAGATAGCTGGGCATACCAAGCGGTATCCCAATTAGCACAATCTGGTATCGTTAATGGTTACCCAGATGGCACTTTCAAAGGCCAAAACAATATCACTCGTTACGAAATGGCTCAAATGGTAGCTAAAGCAATGGCTAACCAAGATCGCGCTAATGCAGAACAACAAGCAATGATTAATCGTTTGGCTGATGAGTTCTCCAATGAGTTGAACAGCTTGGGCGTTCGCGTATCTCGTTTGGAAGACCGCGTAGGTAATGTAAAAGTAACTGGTGATGCTCGTATCCGTTACCAAGGTTCTGAAGATAAAGGCGTTTACAAAAATAACAGTAAATCCTTAACAGATGGCCGTGCACGTGTTCAATTCAACGGTAAAGTAAATGATAAAACTGAAGCTGTTGTTCGTGTAAAAGGTAACTACGAATTCGGCGATTCTACAAAAGGTGCTGATGCAACAATCGATCGTGCTTATGTAGATCATAAATTTGGTAATAGAGTATCTGCTAAAGCTGGTCGTTTCCAACAAACAATTGGTGGCGGTTTAATGTACGATGATACATTTGATGGTGCTCAATTGAACGTAGGTAATGACAAAGTTCAAGTACAAGGTGCTTATGGTTACATGACATCTGATACAGGAGCAACAAATGGAAATTCTAAATCCGATAATCCTTCTGTAGCTTATGTAGGTGTTAAAGGTAAAGTTGGTCAAGAATCTACAGTAGGTGGTTTCTACTCCAAATTGTCTAGCGGTAACTTGAATCATAACGGTTCCACAGTAAACTCTGATAGCCAAGATGTATATGGCTTCAATGCAGATTTCAGTAAAGATAAAGTTTGGGTTGGTGGTGAATGGTTAAAAGCTTCCAACGTAAATGATTCCCAAGCTTGGACAGCTGGTGTTGGTTATGGTAACTACGACATCGCTAAAAAAGGTACATGGGATGTGAAAGGTCAATACTTCAACCAAAAAGCTAACGCTCCAATCGTAAGCTCCACTTGGGACCAAGCATATGACTTAACAAATACATCTAATGGTTACAAAGGTTACATGGCTAGCGTAAACTACGCAGTACAAGATAACGTAGGCTTATCTGCTGGTTATGGCTTCAACTCTAAAGACCAAAAAGGTAACGATCTTTCCGATTTCTATCGTGCAGAATTAAATTACAAATTCTAATTCCCTCACAAACAAAAAAGACTTCTTCGGAAGTCTTTTTTTGTTATATATAGAAAGATAATATTTTCTTTTGTATATAATAGTATATATATAGTAAAATAAATCTATATATAGTGAACCTTAAAAATTAATTTGATTAGTATATATATAGATCTATCACACAATATATTGTATGAGGTGTTTATGAACCATTTATGCATAAAATAGGCACATACTAATTAATGGTGGCTTAATTAATTAGCAATACTTAATAATATATATGATAATAAGTCTCGTTTAGTGTAAAAAAAGATAAATTTGATATTTTTAGTAAAAAAAAATAGGCCTTATAAAACCAGATAAAATCTGAATTTGAGGTCATTTTAAATTATAAAATTTTTATAATGAGAATGAAATTGAGAAAAAAGGGTTTACACGAAAATTTGGTTATGCTAATATCACCCTACAAGAAGTAACAAACACATGAAACGAAGAGCTTCGGTGTAGAATGTGGCGAGGAAACGTGGACACTCCCAGAAATTCTTATCTGAAGAACAGAGTAGAATGTGAATGTTATGACTTGTAACATTTTGTATTTCTATTTTTTTCAGAAAGAAGGAATTCAACTATGAAAAAACAATTCGCAGCAATCTTTGCAGCAACAGCAGTTTTGGGTGTAACTACTGCATTCGCAGCTAACCCATTCTCCGATGTAACTCCAGATTCTTGGGCATACCAAGCAGTTTCCCAATTGGCTAACGCTGGTATCGTAAATGGTTACCCAGATGGCACTTTCAAAGGCCAAAACAACATCACTCGTTACGAAATGGCTCAAATGGTAGCTAAAGCTATGGCTAACCAAGACCGCGCTAACGCTGAACAACAAGCTATGATCAACCGTTTGGCTGATGAATTCTCCAACGAATTGAACAACTTGGGCGTTCGTGTAGCTCGCTTGGAAGACCGCGTTGGTAACGTAAAAGTAACTGGCGATATGCGTCTAAAATGGGAAGACCAAGAACATGCTTCCTCCAAAACTGATGCTCGTGCTCGTATCCAATTCAATGCAAAAGTAAATGATCGTACTGACGCTGTAGTTCGTGTTAAAGGTGCGTATGAATTTGGTGATGCATCCAAATCTTCTACAGTAACAATGGACCGTGCTTATGTAAACCACAAATTTGGCGAACGCGTATCTGCTAAAGCTGGTCGTTTCGGTCAAACATTCGGTGCTGGTTTAGCTTATGATGCACAATTCGATGGTGCTCAATTCAATGCTGGTAACGATAAAATCGGCTTCCAAGCTGCTTATGGTTACTTGACTTCTAGCAATCTTATGACTGCTTCCCATACACCAGCTGGTGCAACTGCAGCAACTACAACTGTAGAAAAAGATGCTAACGCTGAAGTAGTATACTTAGGCTTAAACGGTAAATTAGGTAAACATGCTGATTTAGGTGGTTTCTATGCTCGTTTCAACGGTAGCAAAGAATTAGGTGTTTCCGAAGATAATGGTGGTAGCGGTAACCTTAATAAATTCAAAAACGTTTACGGTTTCAATGCTAACACTAACTTCGACAAAGTTTGGGTTGGTGGCGAATGGGTAAAAGCTTCTAACGTTAAAGACTCCACAGCTTGGACTGCAGGCGTTGGTTTTGGTGATTACAGCATCGCTAAAAAAGGTTCTTGGGACGTTAAAGGTCAATACTTCAACGCTAAAGAAAATGCACCTGTACTCGATTCCACTTGGAACCACAAATATATCCAAAACGCTAAAGGTTGGATGGCTTCCGTTGATTATGCATTACAATCCAATGTTGGTTTGTCCGCATACTACGGCTTCGACTGGAAAACAGCTGACAGCGCTAAAACTGACAAAGCTGACTTCTACCGTGCAGAACTTAACTACAAATTCTAATTTGATAGTTAATCATATGAAAGAGACTCCTTCGGGAGTCTCTTTTTTTATGAATAATATATAGATTTCTATAATTAATTGATATAGAATACCTTTTATCATGCTATTTTAGAACCATAAATGGTATAATAAAGAGTATTAGATTTTCTTGTGAAGGAGGTAAGAATGAATCCTTCTTTTTCTCATATAAAAATGGTAGCCATCGATTGCGATGAGACGTTAGTACGTAGTGATAATACGGTTTCTGAGTATACTGTAAATGTATTGCAGTGTTTACAGCAGAAGGGGATTAGTATAACCATTGCTACGGGGCGCATGTATCAAACGGCAAAACCCATTGGATTAGCATTACAACTTGGCAATGTTCCTATGATATTGTTCTCTGGTGGTTTAATCCAGGAGTTAGAAACGGGATATAAGCTATTCGAACAAACGGTTCCTATCGATGTAGTACATCGCATTTTTGAACTCGGTCAACACTATGATTGGCATATACAATCGTATGTAGATGATCATTTACTGTGTCATCATAAAAATTGGCAATCTGATCGTTATGAACAGCAAACAGGGGCTGTAGCTGAGTTTTTAGGTGATACAATTTATACACTTTCTTCAGAACCTAATAAGCTCATTGCTATCGATACAGAGGAAGGAATCGATAGAATTATTGATATCTTGACCCCATTAGTTGGTAATCGTGTTACATTAGTGCGTAGTCAACGAGATTTCCTCGAAATCACTGCACCGAATGTATCAAAAGGGCGTGCATTAGCTCAATTAGCCATGGATAACAACATTGGTTTAGACAATATAATTTCTTTTGGCAATGCAGAAAATGATATTTCTATGCTCAGTGAAACGGGGTATTCAGTAGCTGTTTCAAATGCAACAGAACATGTAAAATCTGTGGCTAATGAAGTATGTGGTCATCATAATGAAGATGGTGTAGCTCACTGGATAGAAAAGAATCTTTTATAATGGAGTAAAACTATGGAAGCATTTCGTTTATTAATTGTTACAGGCATGTCTGGTGCCGGCAAAACTCAAGTTCTACAAGCATTAGAGGATATGGGCTATCTATGTATTGATAATATTCCTCCTGTACTTATTCCTAAGCTAAGTGAAATTTGTCGACAAGGTGGAGAACGTACAAACCGTGTAGCTTTAGTCGTAGATATTCGCGGTGGTGAATTCTTTGAAGCTCTTTCATCATCTCTTGAAACATTAAGAGAAATGAAGGTAGATTATGAAATTGTCTTTATGGATGCTACAGATGAGACGTTAATTAGACGATATAAAGAAAGTCGTCGCAGCCATCCACTGGCTCCAGATGGGATGATCACTACAGGTTTGAAAGAAGAACGTCAGATATTAAATTCTGTACGACATAAAGCAGACTTCATTATTGATACAACGAATATGAAAACTGCGAGCCTCAAAGAGTATTTAAAAACTCGATTCACTCAAGTTGACGAAGGACATGGCATGTCTATTACAGTTGTAAGCTTTGGCTTTAAATATGGATTACCATTGGATGCGGATATGGTTTGGGATGTTCGATTCTTACCAAATCCATTCTACATTCCAGATTTCCGTCATAAAACAGGTCGTGTGAAAGCTGTAAATGAATATATTCATTCCTTTGAAGTTACAGAGGAATTTAAAAAGCGTTATTTTGATACTATTGATTTTCTTGTGCCTAATTATGAACAAGAAGGGAAGTCTCAATTTATCGTTGCTGTAGGTTGTACTGGTGGTATGCATCGATCTGTGGCTATGGCAGAAGCATTATATTCTCATCTATTAGAAAACGGCTATCGCGTTTCTGTAGAACATCGAGATTTGATGAAAAATAATGTAGAAGAAGATTATAATCCTCATGAAATTAAAACATTTGGTAACTAGATAGGGGTTCATATGTTGCGAAAAAGATGGTTTCGGTGGCTTATACCGGGCCTAAATATAAAACGTTGGCTTGCTCTATTTAGTTGTGGTGTAGGTCTTTTAATCATTGGTATATCATTGATGTTTAACTATCAATGGCTTGCCGTTCTTGAAGATGTTGTACTGGCCTTTTCTTATAATATGACGGGCTTTTACAATTATAATGTGCTCATTGCTGTGGGCGCAGTTATATTATCGATTGGCGCTGTTTTAATGCTAATTGGTACTAGTAAGGTTATTAAAACGATTATTCGTGCTGTATTGCCTAATCCTGATAGTAAGGTATCAGATATTATCTTCCAAAATATACGACTTGATAAAGGTCCTAAAATCGTTGTTATCGGCGGTGGTACAGGATTGTCTAATCTATTGCGTGGATTGAAAACACACACATCTAATTTATCAGCTATTGTTACAGTAGCTGACGATGGTGGTTCATCAGGTCGTTTACGGGAAGATTTTAAAATGATTGCCCCTGGTGACTTACGAAACTGCTTGGTCGCATTAGCAGAACAAGAAGGGGTTATGGAAAATCTTTTCCGCTACCGCTTTGAAGGGGAAAATGAGCTATCTGGACATAGTTTTGGCAATCTCTTTATTACAGCACTTGCTCAAGTATACGATGGCGATGTGGAGGAAGCACTTGAAGCAGCTAGTAAATTACTACGTGTACGCGGTCGTGTAATTCCTTCATCTACAGAGTTCATTAAATTGGTAGCTGAGATGACAGATGGTACCATTGTAGAAGGTGAAAGTAATATTCCAAACTCTGGTAAAACCATTCGCCATATGTATAGCGAACCGGCGCAACCAAAGCCGGAAGGTGCTGCGTTACGTGCTATCGATGAAGCAGATGTCATCATTTTTGGACCGGGTAGTTTATATACAAGTATCATTCCAAACTTGTTAACTGATAAAATTGCATCTCATATACGTGCTAGTAAGGCAAATAAAATTTATATTGCCAATGTTATGACTCAACCTGGAGAAACTTCAGGTTATACGCTTAGTGATCATGTGGAGGCACTCATCGCTCATGGTGGGGAAGGTATTGTAGATACCGTACTGGCAAACGATGGTCCACTACCAATTCAAATGGTAGAACAATATAGTGCCGTAGGTTCAGAGCCTGTAGCATTAGATACTAAGAAACTACAAGCTAAAGGGATTCGCACGATTCGGGCTACTTTAATTAGTCCGAAAAAGCCAGCTGTTCATGATCCAGAACGGTTGGGTAAAGTAATTATGGATATTGTTCACGCCATGCAATCGGATACTGAACCACATATCTTAGAGTATTATCTCCAACGAGATGATCATTAATGAGAAGGGATACCTATGTCATTTGCTGAAGATGTAAAAAATGAATTATGCCAATATGAATCCTCTAGTGATGCAGATGTGGCCATGAAAATTGAAGCGTCTTGCTTATTGCGCATGGGTGGATCTATCATTTTAGGGATGAAGGGCGCTGTTGGTATTAGATTAGCTACTGCAAATAATGCAGTAGCTCGTCGCTTGTTAGGCATCTTAAAGAAACAATATGAATTGCCTACCAATGTATTAGTACGACAAGGGCTTAACTTGCGTAAGAAAAATATGTATACCTTATCTGTGGAGCCATCCATAGAAGGGCGACAGGCTTTAGAAGATCTTGCTTTATGGCCTGTAACTGAACAAATTCCTCGTAGTTGGCTTAAATCTATGGAGGCACGACGTGCCTTTTTACGGGGCGCTTTTTTAGGTGGAGGATCTGTTAATAAGCCACAAAGTGATTATCATCTTGAGTTTATGACTGGTAATGAGAATTTTGCAAAGGAAATTATTCACGTATTGCGACTCTTTCACATTCATGCAGGATTGACGGAGCGTAAAGAAGAATATGTGGTATACCTTAAAGAAGGCGACGCAGTAACGAATTGCTTGCAGATTATGGGGGCTCAATCAGCCTTGATGGAGTTTGAAAATGTACGCATTATGAAGACTGTGCGAAATCAAATCAATCGGCAAGTAAACTGTGAGACAGCCAATTTACAAAAGGTTGTAGATGCTGCAGTACGTCAGGTAAAAGCAATTCGAATCATCGATAGAGAAATTGGCATTGATGCATTGCCTGACAAGTTGAGGATTGTAGCCAGACTGAGATGGGACAATCCAGAAGCGAGCTTAAAAGAGCTAGAAGAATTGATGGATGGCGAATTATCCAAGTCGGGTATTGGTCATCGTTTAAAGAAAATCGAAGCATTAGCACTTACGTATGACCCTATGGGGCTTGAAGAAATATAGAGGTATTAATATATGTTTTCTTATAAATCAAAATATTGTGTAGCTGCGGCCATGGCCGCCATGGCTGCGCTTACAGGCCATGTAGAGGCTCGTGATATAGATTTACAATCAATTGGATATTTTCAGTTTTCTCCGTTGCCACCAAGCTTGGTGTCTCAAACGGATACATTGCTATTATCGGATAGCCCTGAATATGTAGGCCCAGTAGGCGGTACACTTAGTGCTGGTACCATTAATGGGAATGGCCGTATTTATTTTTATCACGTAAATGAAATGGATCAACCCCATAAGATTGCTATTGTACTAGAAAATCAAACGGCATATCCTAATACTGTTCATGTAATGAGACAGCTTAAATCTGTGGCAACGCCAGATTATTTTGCTGCTGGTCGCGATTTATCCCGCAAGGATTTAGAGCATCCTTTAGATGAAAGTCCTAATGCGAGACCTTTATATTCGCTAAGCATTCCGCCCCAAGGTCGACAATTAATCTTTACTGATTTAGAAAATACACCGGTATATCAAGATGCATTATTTACAGGCATTGTAGATATTAAAACAGAGGCGCCAATCTTTGCTCGCGTTATGATGCTACCTATGGGCATGGACGCCGTTGATGCATCACATTGGGCTAAGAACTTACCTATTGATGAAATTCAATTGCGCGGTACATATACTGGTTCTAAGCGTAATATGGAGGTTACCACGCCTTTTGATACTGCTTTAGGCGGTGCTTTTGTTGAAGTTGGTAATGACTGTGAGGATGCCTTTATCAATGGTGTAGATGAAATGCAAAATAAAGCATTTGTTCGTGACCGTGGTAACTATGGTGTTTCATACACTTTAAAAATTCCTACAAAGGGTAATGAACCGTTTAGATTGTATTTTAACCCTCTTGGTGGGCCATATTCTGGCTCCTTTACGGTAAAAGCACTTCATCAACAAGGTGCCCGTAGAGGTCAAACCGATACGCGTACCTATCATATCGGTGGTGCTGATGGGATTACTGCACTAGGGGACGGTACTATATTAGATAGCCGTCTTATGGGTAATTATAATGCAGGCGATTTGTTAACATTAAACTTCATGCCGGCAGGTGCATCTAATTTGCCAATACGATTCTTATTGATTCCTGAATCTCTTGCAAATCCGCAAAAACATCAGACTATTGCGGTCAATGTACCAAAAGATGTAAAAGATAGTTTAGGTCATCCAACGCAAAGTGGTACACAAATTCCTGTAGGTCCTATCAATGGTAAAGATACTAATAAGGGAACTGTAGATACATCTAAATCTACTATGACTCCTGCAAAACAGGCAGAAACAATTGCTCACGAAGAAACAAAAAAATTGAGTGTTAAAGCTGCGGCAGATGCTAAAAAAGAGGCACAACTCAAAAAAGCAAAAGATGCAGAAGAAGCATTAGCGCGTAAGAAGGCTGAAGAAGCTCGTATAGCAGCAGAAAAGGCCGAATTGGCGCGTAAAGCAGCAGAAGCAAAACATGCTGAAGTGGAGCGCAAACTAGCAGAGAAAGCTGAGGCGAATCGCAAAGCTGCTGAATTGAAGGCGGCTCAAGAAGCACAAGCTGCAAAAGAAAAAGCTGCATTAGAAGCTAAAAAAGCTGAAGAAATGCGCCAAGCAGAAGAAGCTAAACGACTAGAAGCTGAAAGAAAAGCTGAGCTTGATCGAAAAGTAGCTGAAGCACGTAAGGCCGAAGAAGAACGTAAAGCTGAAATGGCTCGTATTGAAGCAGCACGAAAGGCTGAAGAAGCTAGACAAGCCGCAGAAGCCAAGGCTCGATTTGAAGCACAACGGGCAGCAGAAAAGGCAGCGTTAGAGGCAAAAAAAGCTGAAGAAGAACGCTTAGCAGCTGAAGCGAAAGCGCGTTTAGAAGCACAGCGAAAAGCAGAACAAGAAGCATTAGAGGCACGCCGCGCAGAAGAAGCACGTAAAGCTGCAGAGGCGAAAGCGGCATTAGAAGCACAACGTGCAGCTGAACAGGCTGCGTTAGAAGCGAAACGTCAAGAAGATGCTCGTAAAGCGGCCGAAGCAAAAGCAGCATTAGAAGCACAACGTATTGAAGCTGCAAGAAAAGCTGAAGAAGCACGTCGTGCAGAAGAAGCAAGAAAGGCTGAGGAGGCAAGAATCGAAGCGGCCCGTAAAGCAGAGGAAGCTCGTGTTGCAGCAGAGGCTAAACGTGCAGAAGAAGCGCGTAAGGCTGAAGAGGCAAGAATTGAAGCTGCCCGTAAAGCTGAAAAAGCTCGCGTTGCTGCTGAAGCAAAACGTCAGGAAGAATTGCGTAAAGCAGAGGAAGCTCGAATTGCAGCAGAAGCAAAACGTGCAGAAGAGGTTCGTAGAGCAGAGGAAGCACGCCGTATAGAAGAGGCTAGACGAACAGAAGAAGCGCGAAAAGCCGAAGAAGTACGTATAGCTGCTGAGGCACGTAAAGCAGAGCAAGTTAGATTGGCTGCAGAACGTGCAGAGGCTGAACGCCAAGCGGCAGAGGCAAAACGCATTGCTGAAGAACGTTACCAAGCTCACTTAGAAGCGGAACGTAAGGCGGAAGAAGCACGTCAGCAAGCTCTTGCGCAAGCCGAAGTTGAACGTAAAGCAAAAGAGCGAGCTGAAGCGATTCAACGTGTCAAAGAACAGCAAGAAAATGCTCGTCGTCGCGCAGAACTTGCACGTCAACAAATTGAGGCAGAACGTAAGGCAGCACAAGCTGCTAAAACAGGACCTTCCTTCGGCGAACTTGATGATGTACATGAGGATACACCAAGTGTAACTATTCCAAATGCTGTATCTATTGATGAGTTGACTAAACCTAGACCGACTGCATCTCAAAATACACGTCGTCGTGACCAACGGCAACCACAACAAAATCAACAATATGCACAGCAAAATCCAATGACTGATGGTCAACAAAGTCAAGCTCCTTATAGTTCACAGCAAGGTCAACAAAATGATGATCAAAATCCACCAAAATTATATCCTATGGGTCAGTAATATTAGCTTATAATAATGAAAATTATTTGTATCTAATTATAGATTGATTATAAGGAAACAATTGGTGAAGTATAGAGAGGACAAGCCACTTTTGAGGGTTTGTCCTCTTTTTAAAATACTTATGAACTTTTGCTTTCACATTGACTTTCAAGGGCAGATTCAGTACAATAAATAAAGAAAATGCATCCATGGTACGAGAGACCATTGCATATTACAAAACCTTTTAATTTAGTCCAGAGAGGCTGAGAAAGGAATATAGTTGAAGCGCCCCATAAGGGCTTCTTTGTGCAAACTATTTGACCTTTTGCCCTGGGCAAAAGGTCTTTTTTGTTACGTGAGTTAGGAGGAAATCATGGGACAAGTTAGCCTAAAAGGCAAACATTTATTAGGTTTGCAAAATGTGTCACCTGAAGAAATCAAATTGATTTTAAATGTGGCAAAAAAAATGAAGAAAATCGTTCTTTCTGATGATAAGAAGGTTCCACTTTTAAAGGGGAAATCAATTGTTAACCTCTTTATGGAGCCAAGTACTCGTACCCGTAGCTCCTTTGAATTGGCCGGCAAATATTTAGGGGCTGACGTTATTAATCTTTCTCCTAGTGGTTCTTCCATGGGTAAAGGTGAAAGCTTCCGTGATACTTTGCTAACATTATCCTATATGGGCACAGATGCTATCGTAATGCGTCATAGTGCAGAAGGGGCTCCTCTATATGCGACTAAAGCAGTAGATCCTATCATCATCAATGCTGGTGACGGCGCTCATGAACATCCAACACAAGCATTATTAGATATGTACTCCATTTTAGAGAAAAAAGAATCTATTGAAGGTCTAAAAGTTGTTATTCTAGGCGATATTATGCATAGCCGTGTAGCAAGATCTAATATTTATGGCCTTACAAAAATGGGTGCTAAAGTACATTTGGCTGGTCCTCGTACAATGGTATATCCAGAGCTCGAAAAATTAGGTGTTACCGTACACCACGATATTCGTGAAGCAGTGGCTGATGCAGATGTGGTTAACGTACTTCGCATTCAATTAGAACGTATTCATTCTGCGTTGTATCCTACAAATAGAGAATATGCACGTATCTTTGGTATTAACAATGATGTATTGAAATTGGCTAAAGATGATGTGATGGTAATGCATCCAGGTCCTATGAACCGTGGCCTTGAAATTGCACCAGATGTAGCATATTCTGATCAATCCGTAATTCAAGAACAGGTACGTAATGGCGTAGCTGTACGTATGGCTGTATTGTACTTAACTATTATCGGAGGTGACGGTAGTGAGCTTGCTTATTAAAAATGGTACGGTAGTTAATCCGGCAAAAAAACAAAACGAAGTAGCAGACGTTCTCGTAAAAGATGGTAAAATTGCAGCCATCGGTCAAAACTTAAGTGCTGAAGGTGCTGAAGTATATGATGCAACAGGTCTTATCGTAGCACCTGGTCTTATCGATATTCACACACATTTGCGTGAACCAGGCCAAGAAGCTAAAGAAGATTTCCACTCTGGTACACAAGCGGCTGCTGCTGGTGGTTTCACACGTGTAGTCACTATGGCTAATACAAACCCAGTTGTAGATAATGCTGCACTTGTAAGAGGTTTACAAAAACAGGCTGAACTCACTGGCGTTGTGAAAGTAGAATTTATTGGTGCTGTATCCAAAGGTCTTGAAGGTAAGGAACTTGCTGAAATGGGCGATATGGCTGAAGCTGGTGTAGTAGCATTTTCCGATGATGGCCATTATGTAGAAAATGCTGCATTTATGCGTCGTGCCTTAGAATACTCCTCCATGTTTAATAAAATGGTTATCGACCATGCAGAAGATATTACATTGACTAAAAATGGTCATATGCATGAAGGTATCGTTTCCTATGAACTAGGTGTTATTGGTCGTCCTGCAGTAGCTGAAGATTTAGCGGTTGCTCGTGATATTTTGTTATCTGAAATGACAGGCGGTCACATTCATATTGCACACGTAAGTAGTAAAAATACAGTGGACATGGTTCGTCGCGCAAAAGCAAAAGGTCTTAATGTAACATGTGAAGTTACAAGCCAACATTTATCTTTCACAGATGAATATTTACGCGAATACAATCCAGCGTTTAAAATGGCTCCTCCAATTCGCTCCGAAGATCATCGTCAAGCATTATTAGAAGGCTTGAAAGATGGCACAATCGATGCAATTATTACAGACCATGCACCGCATGCATATGAAGAAAAAGACCATGAGTTCTGCTGTGCTCCTAATGGTTTCAGTGGTCTCGAAACATCTTTAGCAGCGGTTATTACCAATGCGTATGGTCCAGATAAACTCAGCATTGACCAAGTTGTGTACTATATGAGTACACGTCCAGCTGAATTAATGCGTCTTGATGCAGGTGTTCTTGAAGTTGGTAAACCAGCAGATATTACTGTATTCTCTACAACTGAAGAATGGACAGTAGATCGAAATAAATTCTATACAAAAGGCAAAGTCAGCCCATTTGATGGTATGACTGTTACAGGTAAGGCCAAACTCACAGTAGTTGATGGCAAAGTAGTTATGAAGGAGGGCGTAGTCTTATAATGAAAGGCAAGTTAGTTCTTGAAGATGGTTCCGTGTTTGAAGGTTCCTTATTAGGTGGCGCTCCAACAGTAGGCGAAGTTGTATTTAACACAGGTATGACAGGGTATCAAGAAATCTTGACTGATCCATCCTATGCGGATCAAATTATTACATTAACATATCCTTTGATCGGTAATTATGGTACATTGAATGCTATTACTCAAGGCCCTAAACCATATTGTAAAGGCTTTATCGTAGGAGAACTGTGTGATTTCCCATCTAACTGGCAAAATGAAGGCTTATTTAGCGAGTATCTTCGTTTACACGGCATCCCTTGCCTTTATGATGTAGATACACGTGCTATTACACGTGTACTTCGTAACCATGGCGTAATGAAAGGCGTACTTGTACGTTCTGATTACCCTATGGAAGATATTCAAAAATTATTTAAACAAGACTTGCCAACAGATCAAGTTATGCGTGTAACTACAAAATGGCAAGGTATGCGTGGCGATAAAAATGCAGAGTTCCATGTAGCTGTAATGGACTATGGTGTAAAAGAAAATATCCTTCGTTCTTTAGAAGCAGCTGGTTGCCGATTAACAGTGTTCCCTGCAGATGCTAAGGCTGAAGATGTGTTAGCAGCAAATCCAGATGGTGTATTCTTATCCAACGGCCCTGGAGACCCTCAAGATCTTGGCTATGCTGTAGAAGAGGTAAAGAAATTGTTCGGTAAAAAACCTATCTTCGGCATTTGCATGGGCCATCAAGTATTGGCACAAGCCTATGGTGGTACAACATTTAAATTGAAGTTTGGTCACCGTGGCTCTAACCATCCAGTACAAGATTTACGTACAGGCCGTGTATATATTACATCTCAAAACCATGGCTATGCAGTAGATGATACTTCCTTGCCAGATTTTGTAGAAATTACACATCGCAGTGTAAATGATGGCACTGTAGAAGGTATGCGCCATAAAGAATTGCCTATTTTCTCTGTACAATATCATCCAGAAGCGTCCCCAGGACCTACTGATAATCTATATTTATTTGACGAATTTGAAGACTTAATGAGAAAGGGAAAATAATATGACCACAGAAGCAAAAAAAGTACTTGTAATTGGTTCTGGTCCAATTATTATCGGCCAAGCTGCAGAGTTTGACTATGCTGGTACACAAGCATGCCGTTCCCTTCGTGAAGAAGGTTATAAAGTAGTATTGGTTAACTCCAATCCTGCTACAATTATGACTGATACAGATATTGCAGACCGCGTATATGTAGAACCAATTAGTCTTGAATTCGTAACAGAAGTAATCAAAAAAGAACGCCCTTGGGGCTTATTGGCTACATTAGGTGGCCAAGTAGGTCTTAATATGGCCGTACAATTGTCTGAAACTGGCGTATTAGACAAATACGGTGTAAAACTTCTTGGTACAACTCTTGAAGCAATCAAACAAGCCGAAGACCGTGAGCTCTTCAAAGAAGCGATGAAGGAAATCAATCAACCCGTACCTGAATCCGATATCTTTAACGATCTTGAAGAAGCTGTAGCCTTTGCTAATCGCATTGGTTATCCTATCATCATCCGTCCTGCCTATACATTGGGCGGTACTGGTGGCGGTATTGCACATAACGAAGATGAAATGTATGAAATCACACGCCGTGGTTTGAAACTTTCACCAATTCACCAAATCCTAGCAGAACGTTCTGTAGCAGGTTGGAAAGAAATTGAATACGAAGTAATGCGCGATAGTGCTGATAACTGTATCATCGTATGTAACATGGAAAATATCGACCCTGTTGGCGTACATACTGGTGACTCCATCGTTGTGGCACCAAGCCAAACATTGAACGATATTCAATACCAAATGCTCCGTACTGCATCTGTAGAAATCATTCGTTATTTGAAAATCGAAGGTGGTTGTAATGTACAATACGCCTTGAATCCTAATAGCAATGAATATATCGTTATCGAAGTAAACCCTCGTGTATCTCGTTCCTCTGCATTAGCATCTAAAGCAACTGGTTATCCAATTGCGAAGGTAGCTGCAAAAATTGCAGTAGGCATGACATTGGATCAAATTACAAATGCTGTAACTGGCGAAACAAAAGCATGCTTCGAACCTACACTGGACTATGTAGTAACTAAGTTCCCACGTTGGCCATTTGAAAAATTCAATTTGGCAGACCGTACATTGGGCACTCAAATGAAGGCTACTGGCGAAGTTATGGCTATCGACCGCTCCTTGGAAGGATCCTTACTTAAAGCAATTCGTTCCTTGGAAATTGGTTTAGACCATATTGAGCTAAAGAAAATCTCTCATGAGTCTATGGAACAATTGATTGAACGTTTACATTTAGTAGATGATGAACGTATCTATGTTGTAGCAGAAGCACTTCGCAAGGGCATTAGTGTAGAAAAAATTCACTACATTACAAAAATTGATACATTCTTTATTGAAAAAATCAAAAACATTGTTAATGTAGAAAAAGCATTGGCTGAACATGGCTTAACAGAAGAAGTATTGCGCAAAGCAAAACGCTATTCCTTCACTGATTCTGTTATCGCCCGTTATGCTAATACAACAGTAGAAGAGGTTCGTGCAAAACGTAAAGAATGGAACATTCTTCCAACCTATAAATATGTAGATACATGTGCTGCAGAATTCGAATCTAAAACACCGTACTACTACAGTGCGTATGCACAAGAAGACGAAGTTAAACCACTCGGTGAAAAATCTGTTGTCGTACTTGGTTCCGGTCCAATTCGTATAGGTCAAGGCGTAGAGTTTGACTACTGCTCCGTACACTCCTCCTGGGCACTTCGTAAAGCGGGTTATCAATCCATTATGATTAACAATAACCCAGAAACAGTGTCTACAGACTTTGATATTTCTGATTCCCTGTACTTCGAACCATTAACAGTGGACGATGTAATGGAAATCATCGATAAAGAAAAACCAGCTGGCGTTATTGCTCAATTCGGTGGTCAAACAGCAATTAACTTGGCAGGTCCATTAGCTAAGCGCGGTGTCAAAATCCTCGGTACGTCCGTAGATAGCATCGATATGGCAGAAGACCGTGAACGCTTTGATGAATTGTTGGCAAAACTTGGTATTCCACGTCCAGTAGGTGCGCTTGTAACCTCTGATGAAGAAGCACAAGCAGCAGCTAAAAACTTGAAATATCCATTGATTGTACGTCCTTCTTATGTATTGGGCGGCCGTGCTATGGAAATCGTATACAACGGTAAAGAACTTGATGTTTACATGAAGGAAGCCGTAGTTGCATCCAAGGAACATCCTGTTCTTATCGACCGTTACATGGTTGGTATGGAGGTAGAGGTTGACGCTATTTCCGATGGTACTGACGTATGTATTCCTGGTATTATGGAACAAATCGAACGCGCTGGTGTTCACTCTGGTGACTCCATGGCCGTTTATCCAGCTCAACATTTGAGCCAAGAATTGATTGATCAAATCGTGGACTATACACGTCGTATTGCAGTAGGCCTTAATGTTAAAGGTGTACTTAACATCCAATATATCGTGGCTGACGGTGAACTTAACGTAATCGAAGTTAACCCTCGTTCTAGCCGTACTGTACCTTTCATTTCTAAGGTTACAGGCATCAATATGGTAGAATGTGCAACACGCATTGCTCTTGGTGAAAGCTTAAAAGATTTGGGCTTGCCACTCAGTCTTGTACCTAATAAACCATATGTAGCTGTAAAAGCACCTGTATTCTCCTTCTCCAAAATGGGCCTTGTAGAAATCGCTCTTGGACCTGAAATGAAATCTACTGGTGAGGTTATGGGGATTGGTCGTACATATTCTGAAGCATTGTTTAAAGCTATCAATGGCGCCAACATGCGTATCCCAGAAGATGGTACAATTCTTATGACCGTAGCAGACCGCGATAAAGAGGAAGCTAGCCAATTGGCAAAAGGCTTCATTGAATTGGGTTACCATATCGAAGCAACTGGAGGTACTGGTAAATACTTCAAAGAACATGGTGTTGACTGCAAGGTAGTTAACAAAATCTCTGAAGGTGATGACAACTGTGCTGACCACATTCGTCAAGATAAAGTAGATCTTGTACTTAACACATTGACTGCAGGTAAACGCCCTGAACGTGAAGGCTTCCAATTGCGTCGCCTTGCTGTAGAAATGGGTACACCTTGCTTAACAAGCCTTGATACAGCTCGTGAAGTATTGCGCGTTGTAGCTAACCGTAAAGATGATGCTAACTACAATGTAGAAGCATTACAAGATTTTGAATTGGAGTAAAACCATGAGTGGCTATGTAGAACAGGGCGAAGTCGTTCGCAATGAGCAAATAGGCTCTGATGTGTGGATTATGGATATTCACGCACCAAAACAAGCAGCAGAAGCAAAGGTAGGACAGTTTTGTAATGTTCGCGTAGCGGACTCTACGGCGCCATTATTGCGTCGCCCTATTAGCTATGCTGGATTCGATGCACAAAAGGGTATTATTACCCTTTTGTATCGCGTCGTAGGTAAGGGGACTGAAATTATGACACGTCTCGTACCTGGCGATACACTAGATTGTTTAGGACCTTTAGGGGAACCATTTGTAACATCTAAGAATATGCTTCTCGTTGGCGGTGGCGTTGGTATCGCACCAATGCTATGTATCGCATCCCATTTGAAAGAAGGGGAAGAGGCACAAGTTATTCTTGGTTTTAGAAATGAAAGCGAAACCTTCTGGGCAGATCTATTCAAAGATACGCCTGTTAAAGTACACATCACGACTGATGATGGTAGCGTAGGTACGAAAGGGTTCCCTACAGCAATCATGCCTGATTTGATTAAAGGCAATACTTTCACATCTGTTATGACTTGCGGCCCTACACCGATGATGAAAGGTGTGGCACAAGTAGCTAAAGATCTCAACGTTCCTTGCCAAGTATCTCTTGAAGAACGCATGGGCTGCGGCACTGGAGGTTGTTTGGGTTGTGCTTGTGATGGTGCAGGTGGCAAACGTTACAAAGTTTGTAAAGATGGTCCTGTATTCCCAGCTGAGGAGGTGTTCTTTTAATGAGTGAACGCGATTTAAATAACACCGTTACGCCTAATCCAAAGCTTGCTGTTGACTACTGCGGTATTAAGATGAAAAATCCTATTATTGCCGCATCTGGCACCTTTGGTAATGGTCCTGAGTATGCTGGTTATTTAGACCTTAGTAATGAAGTAGGTGCTATTTCCGTAAAAGGTTTAACACCTAAAGGTCGTCACGGCAATCCAGGAACTCGTATCGCAGAAACACCGTCTGGTGTCTTAAACTGTATTGGCCTTGAAAATCCTGGGGCAGAACATTTTGTAACAGATATTTTGCCAGACCTCAAGAAATACGATGTACCATTGTTAGCGAATATGTCTGCTGGCACGGTAGAGGAATTTGCATGGATGGCAGAAACTCTATCTGTAGATGGTATTGCGGGCCTAGAGGTTAATGTATCTTGTCCAAATGTTGCTTGTGAAGGTATGGCTTTTGGTGTAGATCCAAAGGTAGTAGAACAAGTAACTAAAGCTGTTCGTAAGGTAACAGATAAGCCTGTTATTGTAAAACTTTCACCGAATGTAACCGACATTGTGGAAATCGCAAAGGCTGTAGAAGCTGGTGGCGGTGATGGGGTCAGTCTCATCAATACCATTCTCGGTATGGCCATAGATATCCATCGCCGTAAACCTGTATTGGGTAATATTTATGGTGGTTTATCTGGTCCAGCTGTAAAACCAGTAGCACTTCGCATGGTGCACCAAGTGTATAAAGGCGTTAATATTCCTATTATGGGCCTTGGTGGTATTATGACTGGTACTGATGCTATTGAATTTATGATGGCTGGTGCTCAAGCAGTTCAAGTTGGGGTTGCTACGATGGTAGACCCAACAGCTATTTCTCGTATTGCTCGAGAAATGGGCGATTATGTGGAACAATATAATCTTAACAGCATTACTGATATAGTAGGTGCTGTCCATCAAGGATAGTAAAAAGAAGACCTAGTACATTATGTACTAGGTCTTTTTGTATGTATTGTATTAATGTTCATAACTGTACAAAATCTCATACGATAAGTTATAAATACCATACTATATGAATTAGTATAGTGTGGCTTATACATATGCTTTGTAGAAATCAATAAACTGCTGTGCTACAGGGGATAAAGCATGGCCTTTAAGCGTAATAAATGCTTTTTTAAAATCGCCTGAGAATTCTGGCAATTTGATACGGGCCATTTTACGATGGTTAATGAGCTCTTTTGCATCCATAGGAACTAAAGACACAGTTCTCCCAGAGGATGCCCATTCGATGGCAGAGCTCTTAGTTGTAGTGATGGCAACAGCATTCAGTTGATCCATGTCAGTTAAGCTAGACTGCATAATCATTCGCACAGATCCACCAGAGAGGGATAAAGGACACTTTTTGATATCATCCCATGTGATGGTATCATGTTCACGATCTATCCAGAATACATCACGGCGGAAAATAGCGTATAAATGTTCCTCTTGAGTAAGAAGGATATCAAATTTATCAGTGTCTACCATTTGAATGTTTGCAATTCCCAGCTCTGCATTACCATTAATAAGTTGATTGACCACATTAGTCATTAGTCCTTCGTAGATTTCGAAGTGAACTGATGGGTATTTCATGGAAAAGGCTGGTAAGTATTGTTGTACGATTGGTGTGGAGCGCGATGCAGACGTAGCGATTCGCAATGTACCTTCAATACGTGAGTTCAACTGTTGTACTGCATTGTATGTTGATTCTTCAATGGAGCATAATTGTTGGGCTTTTTGATAAAAAATTTTGCCCGCATCAGTCAGTTGTAAGTTTGATCCTCGTTGGCCGCGCTTGATATTTATGAGTTGAGCTCCAAATTCAGCTTCTAAATACTTTAATTGTTTACTTAAAGCTGGTTGTGTAATATGAAGAATCTCTGCGGCCTGAGTCATATTGCCCGTTTGAACGAGGGTAATAAAATTGTGGTAGTAAGATGTATCCATAGAATCTCCCTATTATACACAAAATAAGATAAATAAAAATTATAACGAACTAAGTAACAGTAATTTCACATTTGATAAAATAGCGTATATACTATATTCATCAAGGAAAGAGAAAGAATAATGTGTTTGAAATAAACTTTCTATCCTTATCACAATTTTTAATATAATAATAGTGATTAAGAAAGTAGGTACTATCATGGGCGTAGTAAAAAGAACATTAAGTAAAGCAATTCGTAACTGGGAAGCACGTAGATTAATGACTGCACATAATGCAGGTGTTAGTCGTAAAAAACAACTTGAACGCGTATGGCCTCATCCATTAACTACAGAAAAACGTCATGAACTTAGTCAAGGCGTAAGTGGCTTAGTTAATAGTGAAAACTAATTACTATGTGTGTATCAGTTAGATTATTGTTCTAGCGGTAGCACCACTTCAATAGAATCTAATATAGTACAAGTAGCAGCTCCATGACTCATGTCTTGGAGCTCTTTTTGTATGCGCTCTACATCAGTTGGTGGCACTAAGATGGTTATATCTACATGTTCACCAAAGTTTGCTTCATAATGTAATTTTTGATCTTGCACATATCTTTCAATGGCTCCATACAAGGAATAGTCGATGGTAGCCTGCAACTGAGTTCGTGTTGTGTGTAGTTCTTTAGGGGCAAGACGTAAGGTTTCTGCAACGGAGTGTGAGTATGCACGAATCAAACCACCTGCACCTAATTTGATACCTCCAAAATAACGAGTTACTACGACCGCTACATTGGTAATACCTGTTTTTTTGAGTACTTCTAGCATAGGTTTACCTGCTGTACCAGAAGGTTCACCATTGTCGGAAGACCGTTGTTGCTCTTGCTTTGGGCCTAATGCAAAGGCAGTACAATTATGGCGGGCATCCCAGAATTCTTTGTTGATACGGTTAATAAAAGCTTGCGCTTCCTCTTCTGTAGAACAAGGGTATACAGTTGTGATAAAACGTGATTTCTCCACAACATATTCATGGCGAAATTCCTTCGCTACCGAAGTGAATTCTACTATAGGGCTTATTGATTCACACATACACTCACCTCCTTTAGAATCAAAGTTTATGTTTATTCATCATCACTTTATTATAATCTATTTTTTTATACTATGTATAGGTAGTAGGAGACTAATTCCCCTAGAAAAAGGAAATAACCCTCTAGATTTGGTAGGATATTGACGTAATGAGAATTTATGTTATTATGGAATAGAGACGTATGAATGAATACTCATGTAAAAGTGTTCATATATTAAATCATTCGTGTTTATAAAATATTCTGTTAGTGATGTATGATATGTATACTATGAGTTTATGACTTATATAGATATATAGGACATATATCTTTGAAATTCTAGTAGAAAGAAGTGATATGATGAGTAAGAAGAAACAAGAGTTTGATATTACAGGTATGCACTGTGCTGCTTGTGTAAAGCGCGTTGAAAACGTTGTTTCAAAGATAGATGGTGTAGAATCTGTAAAGGTTAATCTACTCACTCGAAAGGGGAGCGTAGAATACAAAGATGGTTCTACTGTAGAACCACAACAAATTATCGATGCCATTACGAATATTGGTTTTGGCGCTGCAGAAGCAGATGAAACAAAACAAGAAATAGAAAAGGTTAATTTAAAACCTCATATTACGCGTCTTATTATTGCTGCTTGTATGGCTGTACCGATGATGATTAACATGACATTACATCGCTTTGGTATTCAAGCGTTACCTGTATGGGTAGAGTTCATTCTTGCTACCATTGCTCAATTCGGCCCTGGTCTTATGTTCTATAAGAGTGCGTGGAGTGCGGTGAAAAACGGTGCCCTCACTATGGATGTTCTAGTCGTAATGGGCACAACAGTTGCTTATCTATTCAGTATTTTTAACTGGCAGTTCCATCCAGAACTAGGCCCTCATGGTATTTACTTTGAAACCTCAGCTTGGCTCATTACATTCATTCTTCTTGGTAAGCTTTTAGAAGAAATTGCTAAAGGTCGTACCTCTGAAGCGCTTCAAAAATTGATCGCCTTACAACCGGCAACCGCTCATGTATTGCGTGATGGTGAGTTTGTAGATATTCCTACATCTAAAGTTGTAGCAGGTGATATCTTACAAGTTCGAGCAGGCGAAAAAATTCCAGTAGATGGCACAATTACTGAAGGCTATTCTACTGTAGATGAAGCTATGCTTACTGGTGAAAGCTTGCCTGTAGAAAAACAAGTTGGTTCTGAAGTTATTGGTGCTACCATTAACTTGAGTGGTGCTTTCACGATGGAAGCGAAGCGCATTGGCTCTGATACAATGCTATCTCAAATCATCAAGGTCGTAGAGGAAGCTCAAACCTCTAAGGCAAGTATTCAACGTATTGCCGATATCGTAGCTCAATACTTCGTGCCTACTGTTATCGGCCTTTCTGTTTTGACCGGCCTCGTATGGTACTTCATTATGGGCGACTCTATTAATGTAGCTCTCATTAATGCTACAGCAGTGCTTGTTATCGCTTGTCCTTGTGCACTTGGTCTCGCTACACCAACATCTATCATGGTAGGCTCTGGCTTAGGCGCGGAGCATGGCGTCCTTATCAAGAGTGCAGAATATCTTGAAAAAGCTGGTAAACTCGATGCCATCGTTATGGATAAAACGGGCACTCTTACACAAGGTGTTCTCGATGTAACGGCTTTCAAAAATTATAATGGTGATGAAAGTATAAATATGTCCCTAATGATGGCCCTTGAAAGTGGTACATCGCATCCAATTGCAAAGGCCATGGTTTATTATGGCGAAGATCATGGTTATAAAGGTAAAGCTGTAGAACTTGAAAGCTTTGGTGATGTACCTGGTAAAGGTTTGCAAGGCGCTTATCAAGGCGTGTCGGTACAACTTGGCCATAGCCGATGGATGTCTGAATTAGGTTATGATTTAAGTGCAGTACAAGATGATATTTTACACTATGAAGAACAAGGTGCATCTGTATCCGTTCTTGCTGTAGATGGCGTTATCAGTGCATTATGGGCTGTAGAAGATGAATTACGTCCAGAAACAATTGATGTTGTAAAAGAATTACATGCTCAAGGTATTGATGTGTGGATGCTTACAGGTGATAATCGTCGTACTGCCCAATATATTGCTAAACAAGCAGGTATCACTCATGTAATTGCAGAAGTATTACCTCAAGATAAGGCTAGCAAGGTAAAAGAGTTGCAAGATAAAGGCCTTGTAGTGGGGATGGTTGGTGATGGTATCAACGATGCACCAGCTCTTGTAACTGCAGATATTGGTTTTGCTATCGGCAGTGGTACCGATATTGCTGTAGAAGCAGCAGATATTGTTCTTGTAAGAAATGACTTACACACACTAGTACAAGCAGTACGCCTCAGCCGTAAGACAATGACTAATATTAAACAAAATCTATTCTGGGCATTGATCTTTAACTGCATTGGTATTCCATTGGCTGCTATCGGTGCATTAAATCCTATGATTGCAGGCACAGCAATGGCATTTAGCTCTGTAACCGTTGTGGGTAACTCTCTTCGTTTGAAACGAGCTAAGATTTAATTTAATTTGTATCTTATAACATATAATATGTGATAGAGTTGATTAAAGTTTATAAAGCACCTATACCATGGTATAGGTGCTTTATTTTAAATCTGACTATATATTTAAATCCTATGAAATTAGTGTTTTTAGACAGAGTGAGATTTGTTATACTAAATATAGTTATTCAGCTAAAAGAGAGGAGCTAGATTATGAAATTAAAGACGCGCGATATTGTATATATCGGATTTATTGCTGCCTTATGTGCAGTAGCAACAACAATTCGCATCGAAATACCAGGTGGTGCTATGGTTCATTTAGGATCTGCCGCATTATTTACATCATCCATTCTATTTGGTGGTTTATATGGTGGTTTAGGAGCGGCCATTGGCTCCGCATTATTTGATCTTTTTGGTGGTCATACACAGTATATTGTATTCTCGTTCTTTATTAAAGGTATTGCGGGTCTTATTGTAGGTGGTATGACAGCAGGTTACTTGCCACCATCCATTACAAAGCCCACAGCATCCTTTACACGTATTTTGATTGCTCTTATTATTGGTACAATTTGGACTGCCTTTGGTTATTTCCTTGCATGGTGGTTTGTTCTTGAAAGTGCAGCAGTAGCGGCAAGTAAAATTCAATATTCTTTGATTACAAGTGCAGCTGGTATTGTGGTAGCTATCGTATTGACACCTAAATTGCAATCTGTAGTTCGTAGATTATTTACAAAGAACTAAATAGAGTAACTAATGATAAATTACTAAAAACTATATATTGCTAACTAATAACTAATAATCCAAAATTGATCATTAGGCATAAATAAAAGAGTCTCCCTTAACTTATGTATTCAAGTTAAAGGAGACTCTTTTATTTATTATATTAGATATGTAGTTACTATTCTTACCTAGAAATTACAGAGATCATTTAAATTTTCTGCCATTGTAGGATGTGTGAAGATTTGGTTCTTGAAATATGTATACGGAATGTTGTTATCCATAGCTACTTTAATCATGTTAATCAATTCTTCGGCACTTTGGGAATAGAGTGTAGCACCGAGGATTAAATTGCTTTCCGCATCTACCACAATTTTGAAAGCCCCTTTAAGGTTGTCATTTACATGAGCCCTTGGCATAGTGGCTACAAGCATTTCCTTCGTTTTAACAGTGTAACCTTTATTAATAGCATCCTCTTCTGTAAGACCAACACGAGCGAGTGGAGGTGTTAAGAAGGTGGTGTAAGGAATGTTTTTGCGATCTTTTAATGTATAGTGACCATTACCTGTAAGGGCACCAAATACGATGCGGAAGTCATCGAGAGAAATGTAGGTAAATTGCGGACCACCGTTTACATCGCCTACAGCATATACACCTGGAACGGAGCTTTCACAAGTATCATTTACTACGATTGCACCGCGTTCATTAGTAGTAATATCCGTGTTTTCTAAACCAATATTTGTAGTATTCGGTCTGCGACCTGTAGCATAGAGAACAGCATCAAAGGTATAGTTTTCATTATTAGCAGTGATAACAGGCTTGTTGCCGTCATTAGATACAGAATTTAGTGTAACAGAGTTTAAAATAGTAATGCCTTGTTCCGTTAAGTATTCATTAGCTAATTCTTGAACGATAGGTTCTTCGTGTTTTAAAATGTTAGCCTCAATATTGAATACAGTAACCTTTGTACCTAGTTTAGCGTATAGGCTAGCAAATTCTAGGCCAATAGGACCGGCGCCAATAATACCTAATGTACTAGGTTGAGGGGATAAATGTTGAATTTCTGTACTATTATAGAAACCTGATGCGGTATCGATACCATCAATGTTAGGTTTAATGGCTACAGCCCCTGTATTGATGATAATTGTGTCACCAGATAAAACAATTTTATCTTCCCCAGCTGTGACATCGATTTCTTTATTACTAATGAATTCGCCATGTCCAGTATATACATCGACATGTTCATTTGTATCTAACATACCGAAGTTTTTATTACGTAAACGAGATGTAACAACCTCTCGTTGGTTTAGTACTTGATCGTAAGATAAGCCTTTAGATGCGGCTATAATCATCGTTTTAGTTGGGATACATGCAATATTAATACATGTGCCACCATACATAAGTGGGTTTTCTTCAATCATAGCTACAGATTTGCCCATAGAGCCAAATTTAGCTGCTAATGTTTTACCGGCTTTGCCGAAACCTAGGACGATAAGGTCATATTGTTTGGTATTCATAAAATACCTCCTATCTTTTATATTGAAAATATTAGATATTTATATTATAGCACATTATAGTAGATATAAAAGTTAAAATATAAAAATTGTTATCAATTATAATATATGAAGTCTGTTATAGTAATATTTACAACTGATGAATGTCTTTATTAAGCGAAGTGAATCATATATCAGATGTAATATATAATTTAAATGATGTGTTAAGTATTTCTACTTGACACATCTTTTTTTATGCTGTAGTATATGTAAAGTAATATGACTTGACAGTGATGGAGGTGGCGAAATGGAAGAACGAGTACTTATAAGTTTGCTCTTAGATTTCTATGGGCCATTATTGACGGACAAGCAACGCATGTCCTTACAACTTCACCACGAAGACGATATGTCCCTTGGCGAGATTGCTGAGGAATTAGGTGTATCACGGCAGGCTGTACATGATAATTTACAGCGTGCTCGGCACATTTTAAACGATTACGAATCTAAATTACACTTGGTAGCACAATATGAACAGCGTGAAGGACTGCTTTCACAGTTGAAAGAAACCTTGCCTAAAGAGGTGTTAGCTGAAAGTAAGGTACAACAAGTATTGGCGCAAATGGAGGGATATTATGGCATTTGATAGCTTGTCAGAAAAACTGCAAGAAGCCTTTCAATCCTTAAAAGGGAAGGGCAAAATTACAGAAGAAGATGTCAATCTTGCGTTGCGTCAAGTACGTACGGCACTTTTAGAAGCGGACGTTAACTTTATGGTTGCGAAGGATTTTGTTAAGTCCATCAAGGAAAAGGCCCTTGGGGAAGAGGTATTCGGTTCTTTGAATCCAGCCCAAACGGTTATTAAGATCGTAAATGACGAATTAACAGCTCTCTTAGGCGGTACTCAAAGCCGTATCATGATTTCTAGCAAGCCTCCAACGATTATTATGCTCGTTGGTTTACAAGGTGCTGGTAAGACTACAACAGCTGGTAAATTGGCAGTATACCTTCGCAAACAAGGTAAGCATCCAATGCTCGTAGCTGCCGACGTATATCGTCCAGCTGCTATTACTCAATTGCAAGTTGTAGGTAAGCAAATCGATATCCCCGTATTTGCTGATGAAACACCTGGTGCTAATCCAGTAGACATTGCGCGTCGTGCCGTAGAGCAAAGTACGCATATGTTGAAAGATGTTGTTATCATCGATACAGCTGGTCGTTTGGCGATAGACGAAGTCCTCATGGACGAGTTATCCAATATTAAAGCCGCTGTTCGACCTCATGAAATTCTACTCGTTGTAGACTCCATGATCGGTCAAGATGCGGTAACAACAGCACAAACGTTTAATGAAAAATTAGGCGTTGATGGTGTTATCCTTACTAAACTCGATGGTGATGCGCGCGGTGGTGCTGCATTATCCATCAAAGCTGTAACAGGCTTGCCAATTAAGTTCACTGGTGTGAGCGAAAAAATGGATGGTTTCGATGTATTCTATCCAGACCGCATGGCTTCTCGTATTCTTGACTTGGGTGACTTTAAAACATTGATTGAAAATGTTCAAGGCGCTATCGATGAAGAAGAAGCTCGTGAAATGGCTAAGAAAATGGCGAAAAACAATTTCACCTTGGATGATTTCTTGAAACAGATGAATCAGGTGAGAAAGTTAGGGCCATTACAAAATATTATTGGTATGTTGCCAGGCATGGGACAAATTAAGGATCAATTGAAAGACCTTGATTTGAACAGTAAAGAGGTGCGCCGCATTGAGGCCATCATTACATCTATGACGGCAGCAGAGCGAGAAAATCCAAATATTCTTAATGGTTCTCGCCGCAAGCGTATTGCATTAGGCTCTGGTACTCAGGTACAAGATGTAAATCGCTTGTTGAAACAATTTGAGGAAGCGCGGAAGATGATGAAGCGCATGCAAGGTTTACGTGGCGGTAAGGGCGGCTTCCCAGGAATGCCTAAATTACCGTTTATGTAATACATGGGCAGGGGCGCTGAACCTGTCCACCCACATCAGTATAAGGAGGTGAATTTCACATGTTAAAAATTCGTTTGACTCGTTTAGGTGCTAAAAAAGCTCCTTTCTACCGTATCGTTGTTGCTGACGCACGTGCTCCACGTGAAGGTCGTCCTGTTGACACAATTGGTCAATATGATGCTACTAAACAACCAGCTATCGTTAATGTAGACGAAGAAAAAGCTTTGGCTTGGTTAGCTAAAGGTGCTCAGCCTACTGACACTGTTCGCTCCTTGTTCAAAAAACAAGGCGTTATGCAAAAATTTGCTGACGCTAAAAAGTAATTAATAGAGAGGCATACTGTGATGATAGAATTAATTTCATTAATTGCGAAATCATTAGTGAAGCAGCCTGATGCCGTATCTGTTACCATGGTCCAAAAGGGAAACATGGAGATTTACGAACTTCACGTAGCCCCAGAGGATATGGGCAAAGTCATCGGAAAGCAAGGACGAATTGCGAAGGCGATTCGCGCTGTGGTGAAAGCGGCGGCTATTAAAGAGAACAAAAAGATATCTGTTGATATTGTCTAAAAGGGAGTATTCCAATGGAAGAAATGACATTACGTGTCCCTGTAGCAGTAAAAGCAAAAGTAACAGAAGACTTGAAAGCGAAAATTGTATCCGATCTTGAAACTCGCCTTGATATGGTGAATAAAGATTTGGAAGCAATTGAGTTTCAAGCCCAACGTATTTTAGCTGATGCAGCTAAAGTTGATGCAACAAGTCTTACTGCTATTCGTCAACAAATCGACGAAGAAAAAAATAAACGCTTGGCTTTCAAAGAAGAAGTAACAGCTAAATTGAAAGACGCTCAAGGTTTAGCTTTGGGAACTGAAATTCCTCAAGGTACTTTAGAGCAAACAGTTACCGTTAAAATCGGGGATGATTTGGATGCCATGATGGGCGCTGAAATCCTATTAGAAGACGGTAAAATCGTTGCGTTTCGTCAATAATGAAACATAACGATTTCATCACAATAGGTGTTATCATCGCCCCGCACGGCGTGCGGGGTGATCTTCGTATTATGCCTCAAACCGATTTTCCAGAACGGTTTATGCATATGGATGCCTGTTACATCGATGGTAAAGAATACCACGTTGCATCCGCACGATTTCATAAGCAATTTGTACTAGCATCCTTTAAGGAAATTCCTGATCGTAACACGGCTGAATTATTCAGTAAGAAAGCAATTCAAGTCCGTCGTGAAGATTTGGTAGAATTGCCAGAAGGTCGCTACTACATTTTTGATATCATCGGTCTTGAGGTTCAAGACACTAAAGGTAACGTGCTTGGTACGGTTACTGATGTGTTGCAACCTGGTGCTAATGATGTCTATGTGGTTTCTAAAGATGGGGAACCAGATCAATTATTTGCAGCCATTGAAGAGGTCGTTAAAGACATCGATGTGGAGAATAAATTGATGATCGTAGATCCGCCTGAATGGATATAATCCTTTAGGCGGTTTTTTTTATCTACATATAGGTATATTATGATAAAAGTTATATAATATAGCTATATATAGATAATGCTAATGAGTTTATGTGAGTTAATAAGTACAGAGGACGGTCTATGCGTATCGATATCGTATCTTTATTTCCTGAGTTTTTTGATGCTTTTTTTAGTCATTCCATCATAAAACGGGCTATCGAAGCGGAACGCTTATCTATGGGCGTAATTAATCCTCGGGACTTTAGTCATAATAAACATGGTCAAGTAGATGATACGCCGTATGGTGGCGGTGCGGGTATGCTTATGATGGCACCGCCCATCTTTGAAGCGGTAGAATCTGTTATTGCTCAATATGATAGCGAAACTAATAGCGCCTATTCTACAGATGAGATGTGTGATGAAATGAGTCTCATTGGTAATCCTAGTGAAAGTATACGACGTCGAATTATTTTCATGGGACCTACAGGCCAGCCTTTCACACAGGAGAAGGCTCGTGAACTAGCTATGTACGATCAAATAGTCCTCATTTGTGGCCATTATGAAGGTGTTGACTACCGCGTAGAGGAACATTTAGTAGATGAAACGATTTCCATTGGTGACTATGTATTAACTGGTGGTGAATTGCCTGCTATGGTGGTAGCTGATGCGGTGGCTCGTATGATACCCGGTGTATTAGGCGCAGCTAGTGGTGCTCAAGAGGATTCCTTTTATGAGCCTTTATTAGAATGTCCACAATATACAAAGCCGCCAGAATTCAGAGGATGGGCTGTTCCTGATGTATTGCGTAGCGGTCATCACAAAAATATTGCTACCTGGCGACAAAAGGAAGCCTTAAAGCGGACACGATTATTGCGGCCCGATTTATTGGAACGACCTTTAACAAAAGAAGAAGTTAAACTTTTAAAAGAGATTATTGCTGAAGAGTCTGAAAGTGATAAAGGTGAAATATGAAAGCTTTAGTATTAGGTGCTACTGGTGCAGTAGGGCGCCATATTGTAGAATCATTGATTGATAATCATGAAATTCAAGAAATTCATGTATTTGTACGTCGTCAAGTTACGTATACATCTCCAAAGGTAACCGTTCATATTGTTAATTTTGATGAACCTCGTGAATGGGCACACTTAGTAACAGGAGATATTTTATTCTCTGCTATGGGCACAAACCGTAAACAAGCAGGCTCTAAAGAAGCACAATGGACAGTCGATTATACCTACCAGTACGAAATGGCTCGCATTGCGGCTCAAAATGGAGTAAAAAAATATGGATTAGTGTCCTCTTTAGGGGCGAACCCAAAATCGAAATTCTTTTATATGTCCATGAAAGGACAATTGGAAGATGTCATCTTAGAACTTCCATTTGAAGCAATTGTTATTGCTCGTCCAGCTACCTTGATTCGAGAAGAACCTAAATTGGTAGAGCGTATTAGCTGTGCTGTATTGGGAGTCATCAATAAAGCACGTGTATTAATGAGTCAAGAGCCTGTAAAAACTGCTGATGTAGCTAAAGTTCTTGTAACAGCTACCATGGGGCAACAATATGGTATTTCTATTATTGAAAATGAAACGATTCATGAACGTGCAGGCTATTTTAAAGCTTAATTTCATTAAATCCCGTTTAGGAGAGAGAGTAGTTTAGACGCGTATATAGGTTATTGCTACTCTAACGAGGTTGTTTATGGAGTTTAATTGTTACGATGTCCTTGAAGTTCAGGGCAGCCGTTATGTAATAACTGAAAAAATTAAATATAATGAGATTATTCCAAAAGCTGATCAGGAACAAGCTTATAAGGCTAAACCATCTATGCAAAAGTCTCCTGGTGATTATTGGCACGAATATGGCCTAGAGGCTGTTGAGGGAATTGATAAAATATGGGTTACCATTGAGTACAATGATAATGTGTGGTGCACTGTATCTAGAACATCCTATCGTAAGCGTGTTCCGAAGGGCTTTACATTACATCAAATCGGTTTAGAGAAGGTTGTAGCCGTAGATGGTGATAGTGGTGCGTCCGTAGGTGATCGAGCTGGGTATAAGGAATATCAATTACCCTGCGAAGGTGGGGCTAGCGTATTCTTTGAAGAAAATTGGTTTAAAGGGGAAAAGATGTTCGCCGAAGGGGCACGTGTTCCTTTGAGGAATATTCGTCTCTGTAATGATGCAGAAGCTAATGCTATTAGTAAAAAGAAACGGAATCAACGGCTGAAAAAACGCTTTGAAGGAGTTGCTACTTCTATAGGGGTCGGTGTATTATTTTTACTATTTCTGTTTTGGTCGGACAATGATTTGTCTTGGCATAGTATACGCGCTATGTTTGGAGTGCCTTATACGGTGAAAGAACATATGCATGACACATCTGCATATTATACAAAAACAGATTCGGATGGCGATTATGTATACACGTCTTCGTTGGACCCTGTTAGCACCGCATTAGATTTGATTGATTCTGTGAATGGTGATATTAAAAATGAGCGGGACAACTTAGAAGAGGGACATGAAGTTATTGTATTTTATTCTGGGGACTTGGTGTATATCATTACCAATACGGATGGACAAACTAAGGTTAAGGTATGTGAACAATCAAAATTGACACAAGAGGATTGGAAAATTATTGATCGTACATTTATCAGCTCTCATATACTCGATAACTATGCGACCATGGTTCGCCTAGGGGATAATACGGGACGCGAACGGTTGTATCCTACCAGCAACTCTAACAACACATCCAATACAAAATTATATTATTAGGAGGCTTATTGTGATTTATATACCAGATATATTATTGACGATTTTTTATGCTTGTTTTGGAATTTTCTTAATGTTAACTGCCAACACGGTTATTGATTTTTTTGTACCTGGTAAATTTAGTGAAGAAATTAAACGTGGTAATTGTGCTGTCGCATGGCTCTCAGCAGGTTCATTTATCGGCATTGGTGAAATCTTGCGCGCTGTCATCATGTCTCCTGTAGTGGCTACAGCTGATACATCTTTATTGCACGGTGTGGTGGCCAGTATCGTATATGCTATTTTAGGCATTATATTGTTTGTAACAGGCTATATGTTTATTAATTTATGGCATCGAAAATATAATTTATCTGAAGAGATTATGCGTGGTAATACTGCAGCGGGTATCCTCGTATTTGGTATCTTTGTAGGTCTTGCTCTCGTTGTTAGTGGTGCTGTGCACTAAGGGAGTGTCCTATGTATAAGCCAAGTAAGAAAACTCTATACATAACGAGTGCTTTTGCCGCTGTAGCGGGCCTCGTTGGTGTGTATTCATACTGGAATGACATTGCTTATGTTGTATGTGATAAAATCTATCCTGAAGCAAATGACGGGGAAGTTCGATTAAAGGATAATCAAGGTAATCGTTATTCTCTATTAAACCATGGAGATGGTAAAGAAACAGCTTTATATGATGATAACCGGTCTGTTACCTTTCACCGCGACACTAGTGGAAATTTAGTATGGGACGCTGGTTTAGCGGGGCTGTTACCTAGTATTGCAGCAGGCTACTATATTTTTCATGGATTTAATCCACCTACAGCGCGTATGGATGGAAGAACTATGACCTATCGTGTGGCAGCCCCTTTAAAACCCTATGAGGAGCCTAATGTATATACAACAACAGGTTCAAATACGCATAGTTCTTTAGGACGACGTACGTATAAAGACTATGAGAAGCGTAGAAGTCAAAAAGCCTCTTCTATAGGTCAAAAGTCTGGTTTTGGTAGTGCAGGTGTACGTTCTAGTAGTTCCTAATGGAGGCCGATATTATGAAATCGTATATAGATGAACTTGATACGAATATATTGCCCTTTGTAGATTATGAGGGCTATGATGATCGGTATCCTGCGCTTTCTACACAATCTTTTCCGGCTGATTTTTATGATGAAATTCGACATGCGTCGCGCATGTTATTTCAAATATTTTGTAAAGCCGCTAAGGTATTTCAACAGGCACCTGATGAGTTTGCTCTCAATATGGATATGCCCGAAAATTTGATTCCCTATTTACATCGTGGGAATCCATTGGGCTTACCTACATGGTTATCTCGATTTGACTTTGTCCTTGATGATAGAGGACAATTGCGCATGGTCGAGATTAATGCGGATACACCCTGCTTTCTAATTGAAAGCTATTATGCTAATGGTGTAGCGGCACGATATTTCGATAAAGTAGATCCTAATATAGATGCTTATAATGAACTTGAACGTTTTTTGAAACGCGTATATGAAGGAACATCTCGTAAAAAATATAGTGTGACTAATAAACAACATAATATGATGACAGATAATGAAATAGAACCCTTTGTTTTCGGGTGCTTTCATGATTATTTAGAGGACTATGGAACTACACAGTTTCTCTTACAGGCTATGAAATCAGCATGCCCAAAAGCAGATGTTCGATTCCTATCCTTTTATGATATGGTCATTGATGATGAGGGTATTCTATTATCTGACGGTAGTCATGCAGCCAATCTGTATCGTTTACATCCTATGGAACTATTGATTGATGAAACTACAGCAGATGGTGAACCACTAGGTGAAATGTTTTTAGATTTGTATAATGAATACCGCTTTAATCTATTTAATCCACCAGAGGCGATTATTTTACAGAATAAATCGTTTATGTCCTTAGTGTATGCTCTATACTTAACAAACCAATTTTTTACTTCCCCTGAGCGAGATATTATCGAGCGCTATTTGACGCCGTCCTATTTTGAAAGTGATTTCCCGAACCTTGATGATGGACTTTATATTCAAAAGGAAATTTGGGGCCGTGAAGGGCGAAATATTCAGGTTGTTCAAAAACGTGGAAATCAAGCTGAACTATATATGGAGAAATTTGTAGATAACTATGATGATATAGTTTGTCGGGATAGCAAAAAGGTTATGTATCAGGAATTCATTAAGCAGAAACACTTTATTCATACCGTAGATAGTGGTACGAAAGAAGGCTGTTTGACATTATCATGTTTTATGCTTGGCGATCAAGCTTCTGCAGTCGGTTGTCGTTTTTCTCCTGAAGAGATTGCCGGTACTGAAGCCTATTTTGTACCGCTTTTAGTAGATTAATTAGTATTTTGATTTTATATTTTGTTTTAGTATCTCAATTTGGATAGTTTTATTTAACATTTGCTGTATCAGATTGATATCGTTATTATTGTTGGAGATATAAGGCTTTGGCTAATTTATATATTGGACTTGTTCATTATCCAATTATGAACAAGCATAAAGAGGTCATTACGACGGCCATTACAAATTATGATATTCACGATATTGCACGAGCATCTATTACCTATGATGTATCTAAATATTTTGTGATTCACAATATACCTGCTCAGCGTGAGTTGGTGCGCACCATCATGGAACATTGGAAATCTGGATTTGGTTCTACTTACAATCCAGATCGCAAGGATGCTTTCACCGGCGTGGAGTTGGTTAACTCTATTGCAGTAGCAGTGCGAATGATTGAAGACCTAGAAGGTATGAAACCTATTGTGGCGACAACAGATGCGCGTACCTATGATAATACAATTTCCTATGCACGGATGCGTGAACATCTTGAAAATGAGGGGCGCCCTGTGTTAGTATTATTTGGTACCGGTTATGGTATGACAAAAGAAACGATGGAAAGCTTTGACTATATTTTAGAACCTATATATGGCCATGGTGAATACAATCATTTATCTGTGCGTAGTGCCGTTTCAATCATCTTGGATCGATTACGGGGCGAAGCATGGTGGAATAAATAGGAGGCGTCTATGTCAGGACATTCAAAATGGGCAAATATTAAACATAAAAAAGGTAAAACCGATGCATTGAAGGCTAAATTGGCTACGAAAATCGGTCGTGAAATTACTGTAGCAGCACGTATGGGTGGTGCCGATCCAACAGGTAATATGCGTTTGAAATTGGCTTTACAAAAAGCTCGTGAAAACAATATTCCTAAGGATAATATTCAACGTGCTATCGATAAGGGCGTTGGCGCTACGGATATGAACGCATACGAAGAAATCGTATATGAAGGTTATGGTCCTGCCGGTGTTGCCGTTACTGTAGAGGTTATGACGGATAATCGTAACCGTGCGGCTGCAGATGTGCGCCACGCGTTCTCTAAACAAGGTGGTAACCTTGGTGAAAGCGGCTGTGTAGGCTGGATGTTCAAATCTAAAGGCGTTTTCGTTATCGATAAAGAAGGTCATGACGAAGATGAATTGACTATGCTTGCTCTTGAAGCGGGCGCAGAAGACCTTAAGTCCGAAGACGATGTATTTGAAATTTATACTACTCCTGAAGATTATGATGCGGTAGAAGCAGCTCTTGCTGATGCGGGCATTGAAACAGAAGTAGCTAAAATTACCATGATTCCAGATACAACTATTGAGTTGACTGGTGATGATGCTGTAAAAATGCAAAAAATGCTCGACGTATTGGATGATCTTGATGATGTACAAAACGTATATCACAATGGTATCTTGCCAGACGACGAAGAAGAATAATAATTATTATAAGGAGCACGTTAAAGGTGCTCCTTTTTTATGTATTTTTTAAAGAACCATTGGGAATATGAAAATTAATGAGTTTCTTATAAATTTTCTATGGAAATTCATGAACTTCGATGTGGTATTGTGCTATAATAAAATAGATTATGTAATGGAGGTAGGCGACAGCTTATCTCATTTTTAAACTAAGGGGGTTAAGGTGCGAATTATAGGTATTGACCCAGGCACGGCTATATGCGGTTATGGCATTATTGACGTGAAGGGGAGCAAATTAACACCTGTAGCCTATGGGGCTATTACAACTCCTAAGGAATTAACAGATTCACAGCGGTTGGAAATTTTATTTAATGACCTAAGTGATATTCTAGAGGAATTCAAGCCTGATAAGTTCGGGGTAGAAGAATTATTCTTCAATCGCAATGTAACGACGGCCATCAAGGTCGGTCAAGCACGTGGTGTTATCTTATTAGCGGCTGAACAACAGCGTATTCCTATTTATGAATATACACCGCTACAAATCAAGCAAGCCGTTACAGGTTACGGCAAGGCTGATAAGAATCAGGTCGTTTATATGACAATGAATATTTTGGGGATTCGTGAGAAAATTAAGCCTGATGATACGGCAGATGCATTGGCTGTCGCTATTTGTACGGCTCATAGTTCTCACAATGATAGATTGAAGAGGTTGGTATAATGATAGGGTATGTACGGGGCATCGTAACACATCTCTTTAAAGAGTCTTGTTACGTAGATGTACATGGCGTAGGGTATCGTGTATATGTGCCTACCACTACGCGACAACAATTGATTGAAGGTCATGAGGCAACGCTATTCACGTATCTCAACGTACGTGAAGATGCGATGCAACTCTATGGCTTTTGGACGGAAGAGGAGTATGAGTTGTTTATTTTACTCATTTCTGTTTCTGGTATAGGGCCTAAGGTGGGGCTTGGTATTTTGTCTGGCATGACACCAGAGTCTTTCAAATTAGCTGTTATCAATGGCCAGGTACAGCAATTAACAAAGTTACCTGGTATTGGGAAGAAATCTGCAGAGCGACTTGTTCTTGAACTAAAGGATAAGTTAGCGAAGATGACACATATATCTGCAGAATCACCAGCAGCTATACAGCCGATTGGCGTTGCCGCTAGTGGTGCTACCGGTGAGGCTATTGAGGCTCTTGTGTCGCTAGGTTATTCAGAACGAGATGTGGCTGACATTGTAGAGTCTTTAGATGATGGTAAGCGCGATGTATCTGAGTTGATTAAGGTCAGCTTGATTGAGCTTGGGAAAGGACGATAAGGATGAACGAAGAAGTACGCCTTGTCGGAAATGGCGAGTACGAAGAAGATATGTGGCAATATAGCCTACGACCAAAGTTCTTTAACGAGTATGTAGGTCAAGAAGAGGCTAAAGGCAATCTAAATGTGTATATTCAAGCTGCAAAGCAGCGTGGTGAAGCATTAGACCATGTATTGCTGTATGGTCCACCAGGTCTTGGGAAGACTACACTGGCAGGTATTATTGCGAATGAATTGGGTGTTAACTTTCGCATAACATCTGGTCCTGCTATTGAAAAGTCAGGCGACTTGGCTGCCATCTTAACGAATTTAGATGATCACGATGTATTATTTATCGATGAAATTCATCGCTTGTCTCGCAGTGTAGAGGAAGTATTGTACTCTGCTATGGAGGACTATGCAATTGATATTATCATCGGTAAAGGCCCAAGTGCTCGAACGGTGCGCATTGATTTGCCAAAGTTTACTTTGGTAGGTGCCACAACACGGGCGGGGGCTTTGGCGGCACCATTGAGGGACCGCTTTGGGATTATTAACCGGTTGGAATATTATAAACAACCGGAATTAGAGTTTATTGTGACTCGGGCGGCAGAAATACTCCATATCGGTATTGAGCCGACTGGGGCCAGTGAAATTGCGCGTCGTTCAAGGGGAACGCCGCGTATCGCAAATCGTCTACTTAAACGGGTACGTGATTTTGCACAAGTCATAGGTGATGGGGTTATCACTCAAAGTATTGCAGATGATGCGTTACAACGTTTATATATTGACAAAGAAGGGCTCGATCGAATCGATCGACGTGTGTTGGAGTGTATTATTGAAAAGTATGATGGTGGTCCAGTAGGAATAGATACTATTGCAGCCGCTATCAGCGAAGAGAGAGATACCATCGAAGATGTGTATGAACCATATTTGATGCAATTAGGATTTTTAGGACGTACACCGCGTGGGAGGGTGGCTACTAAACTTGCCTATGAGCATTTAGGTATTTCACAGACAGGGAAATAACAATGAAAACGAAACGATTACAATTGATGATAATGGCAACTTTGTTTTTAGGTGTAAATATTGGCGGTGCATCTGTTGCACAAGGGGCTACATTGCAACATAAAAGTGCAGTAGTGACTAAAAAGCCAACGCCGAAATCAACAGTATCTACAACAAATGTATCGAAAGTAAATACGACGAAGCGGTCAACTTTTCGACCACTTGTAACTAAACCGGCTCCAAAGCCTGTGGCAAAAGTGACTGCAAAGTCAAATGCAACTAAGGCTGCAGCAACGGCTCAAAAAGTATCTACGCAAAAGCCTGTTGCAAAATCTACAGTTACTAGTGCCAAGGATACAACGGTAAAGCCTGCTGCCTCTAAGGCTGTAAAAACTTCTGATGCCAATAGTATTAAAGCTAATACGGCTGCTATTACGCGTAATAAAGTAGGGTCTGTTGTTACACCTGCTACGGAGCGTGTAGAAAATGTACCAAATGTACGCGTGTTATTGGGTAGTCGCAGTTCCGATGCTACAGTTACATCTACTGCTAATATGGTTGTGTTAAATAGTGCTAATGGTCAAGTTAGCACAATCAGTGCAAACCGTGGAACCTCTGTTGGTATTCGAAGTGGTAAAATTGCTGTTAATGGCAAAGCTATTGATACGGTAGTTACATTAAAACCAGCTAATAGTGATGCACCATTCTTGTTTGAAGGCAAAGGCTATCGTGGAGGACTTACATTACGTGCTAATAATGGAAAGATGATGGTCATTAATTCTGTACCTCTTGAAGATTATCTTTACGGCGTAGTTCCGCAAGAAGTCGTTCCATCTTGGCCAGCAGCTGCACTAGAAGCACAAGCTGTAGCTGCTCGAACTTATGCTCTTCATACTATGGAAGAGAATAAAGGTAAACTGTATGATGTAAGTACGTCCACAGATCACCAAGTCTATAATGGGGTTAGTGGTGAAACGCAAGCTACCACAAATGCAGTTAATAAAACAAAGGGTATGGTTATGTTATATAATCAACGCCCTATTAATGCTTTATTCCATTCTGATGGTGGCGGTTATACTGAAGATAGCGTCAATGTTTGGGGTAGCGATGTACCGTATTTGAAAGGTGTAAAGGATTTTAGTACTGGCACATCTACATCGAACTGGATAGTGACTACTTCTCGTCAGGCCCTTGAAAGTAAGCTTAACGCAGCTAGTAAAGGGGTTGGTAAATTAAAGAGCATTCAATTGACACCTCTTGGCAAGCCAGGTCAACAAACATCTGACCGCGGTGTATCTGGCCGAATTAAGAGTGCTACTTTCATAGGTACCTCTGGCAAAACGACCATTGATGGAGATTCTTTACGCAGTATTTTAGGCTTGAAATCAACACTATTTGATTTTTATGTAAATTATAACCCAGCTAAAGGTACGGGTAAGGCGTATCATAATTTTACTGGTAGCAATGATACTGTCTATATTAAAGGCCACGGTTGGGGACATGGTCTTGGTATGTCTCAATGGGGCGCTGCAGAAATGGCTAAGCGTGCGACACCAGGGGATACAAATTATTACCAAACTATTTTGCGTCACTACTATAGTGGCATTACATTAAAGAAAATGTACTAATAAGGATTGCGATGAAAGTTACAGATTTTGATTATGAATTACCAGAGGAACTAATTGCTCAACATCCTGTAGAGCCTCGTGATACAGCGAGACTGTTGACCTTAGACAAGGTTACAGGTGAGGTTGCGCATAAAGAGCATTTTTACGATTTGCTAGATGAACTTCACGAAGGGGATGTACTTGTATTTAATAATACAAAGGTTATTCCTGCGAGATTATATGGCCAACGTCAAGGCTCTGGTGGCAAGGTTGAGGTATTGCTCCTCACACCATGTGGTGAAAATCGCTGGGAATGCCTTGTTAAACCTGGTAAAAAATGTCCTATTGGTCAAGTTATCGAATTTGATGACCGATTAAGTGGGACCGTTATAGATAAAACTGAGTTTGGAGGTCGTATCATTGAATTCACTTGCGATGGTGTATTTGATGATGTGATACAAGAAATCGGTGAAATGCCATTACCTCCATATATTCATGAGAAGCTAGAAGATAAAGATCGTTATCAAACCGTTTATGCTAAGGAGAAAGGTTCAGCTGCAGCTCCAACAGCAGGGCTTCACTTTACACCTGAACTATTAGAAAAGATAAAAGCGAAAGGCGTAGAGCTTGAGTTTGTAACATTGCATGTTGGTCTTGGTACTTTTAGACCTGTATCGGCAGAGACGATTGAAGATCATGAGATGCATAGTGAGTTCTTCGTTGTATCTCAAGAAACCGCTGACCGTATTAATGCAGCTAAGAGAAACGGACGCCGTATTATTGCGGTAGGTACTACATCTGTACGTACACTCGAGTCTGCTACCAATGATGACGGTATACTACAAGGTATTAGTGGATGGACTCAAATTTTTATCTATCCTGGTTATAAATTTAAGATGATTGATGCATTAGTAACGAATTTCCATTTGCCTCAATCTACATTGTTAATGTTAATTAGTGCATTAGCCGGTCGTGAACATTGTTTAGCGGCCTACGAAGAAGCTGTTCGAGAACGTTATCGCTTCTTTAGCTTTGGCGACGCTATGTTTATTCGTTAGGAGGGACTATGCCAAGTATTACTTATGAATTACAAAAGACATGTCCTCATACGGGGGCACGTGCAGGTTTATTGCATACACCACATGGCACCTTCCAAACCCCAATGTTTATGCCTGTAGGTACACAGGCAACTGTTAAAACAATGACACCTGAAGAATTAAAGGCTATTGGTTCTCAAGTTATCTTGAGTAATACGTACCATTTATTCCTTCGTCCTGGTCCTGAACTTGTGGAAGAAGCAGGTGGGTTGCATAAGTTTATGAATTGGGATCAAGCTATTTTAACTGATAGCGGTGGATTCCAAGTATTTAGCTTAGGCGACATGCGTAAGATTACTGAAGAAGGTGTAACTTTTAGATCACATATTGATGGTTCTAAACAGTTTTTATCTCCAGAAGTTGCCACAAAGGTACAAGAGCAATTAGGTTCTGATATTGCGATGGCCTTTGATGAATGTATTCCATATCCAGCAGATCATGATTATGCGAAGCGTTCTACAGCGCGTACCACACGTTGGGCTCATCGTTGCCAAGAGGCTCGTAAGGCTCATGACCGTCAAGGTATGTTTGGTATCGTTCAAGGCGGCATGTATAAAGACTTGCGTAAACAAAGTGCGGAAGAGTTAGTCGCTATGGACTTTGAAGGCTATAGTATCGGCGGCTTATCCGTTGGGGAACCTCATGATTTAATGAATGAGATTTTGGAATATACCACACCATTGTTGCCAACTAATAAGGCTCGTTACTTGATGGGCGTTGGTACAGCGGACTGTCTCGTTGAAGGCGTAGCACGTGGTATTGATATGTTTGACTGCGTATACCCTACACGGGTTGCTCGAAATGGGATGGCTATGACTTGGAAAGGTCGCCTTAATATTCGAAATGCGCAGTTTGCTCATGACTGGGGCCCGTTAGAAGACGGCTGCCAATGTTATACATGTAAAAATTATTCTCGCGCTTATATTCGTCACTTGTATAAGGCGGAAGAAATTTTGGCATTGCGTCTCGTAACATACCATAATCTTTACTTCTTGCTTGAGTTTATGCGTCAAATGAGACAAGCCATCTTGGAAGATCGGTTCCCACAATTTAGAATGCAATTTTGGGATAGCTTTAAAAAATAGCAATTAAGTCTAGTCAAATCTATATTAGGTGGCTATACTAGAAAAGAAAAACATATTTATTATACTAGGAGGATAAAATGGAAGATATTTTACAAGTGTTGCAAACTAGCTGGCCTATTTTGTTGATGGTCGTAATCTTTTATTTCTTATTGTGGCGTCCACAAAAGAAACAACAAAAAGAGCGCGCTAATTTGTTAGGCAGCTTGAAGAAAGGCCAAAAAATCGTTACTATCGGCGGTATTTATGGCGAAATCGTTGAACTTGATGATGAAAAAGTAAAGGTTCAAGTATCTGAAAAAGTAGAGTTAACATTTGCACGTTCTGCAATTGCTAACGTTCTTTCCAAGAAAAACAAGGAAGAAAAATAATGAATACAAAGGAAGCAGTGCGCCGGGCGTGCAAGTCCAAGCGCGCTGCTTTATCCGTTGCTGATTGTCATAGATGGACTACGCTTTTGACAGATCAAATTGTTAATAGTCCTGAGTATATATCAGCTAATACCATTATGGCCTATTTGGCGATGCCTAAGGAGGCCAATTTAGACGATGTTATTCGTCATGCTTTAGAACATGGTAAATCCGTATATGTTCCAGTATGTACAGATAAGACGACCATGATTGCCGTTCGTCTTAAGTCTCTAGAATCTATCACTCGGGGTGTGTTAAATATACGCATTCCCTCTGAGCCATACGAGGTTATTAATCCACATGACTTGGATTTGATTTTAGTGCCTGGTGCTGGCTTTGACCGTCAAGGCGGTCGCATGGGGATGGGGAATGGGTATTACGATCGATTTCTCAAGGAACTTTCACCACGTACATTTATGGGCGTATGCTGGTCAGTACAATTGTGGGATACACCAATCCCAATGGATGAACTGGACCAACGGATGAGCAAAATTGTAACGGAGCAAGGCGTTATACATTGCGTATAGTAGTAGAAGGGAGCAACTATTTTGAACGGTAAAGCTATTATCAAGTTTTTAGTAGTCATTGCTGCCATCATTGGATTATTTGCGTATTTTATTCAACCATTAGCAGGCTCTTTGAAACAAGGTCTAGACTTGCAAGGTGGTACGCACATCGTATTGGAAGCAGAGGACTCTGCGACTGGTACAGCTGACAATGATGCAGTGGAACGGGCGAAGCAAATCTTAGAGCGTCGTATTAATGAAATGGGTTTGTCTGAACCACTAGTACAACGTGAAGGTGCTCGTCGTATTATCATCGAATTGCCAGGTGTAAAAGATCCTGACGAAGCGATTAAACGTATCGGTAAAACAGCGGTCTTGGAATTTAAAAACGACCAAGGTCAAACTGTTATGACTGGTGATGATTTAAAAGATGCAAAAGAAGAGTTAGGTCAAAATAAACAACCACTCGTTGCTATTGAATTAAGCGATGAAGGGGCTAAGAAGTTTGCTGATTTAACATCTAAAAATATTGGTCGTCGTATTGCCATTACATTGGATGGTAAAGAATTGACTAATCCTGTAGTACAACAAGCAATTACAGGTGGTAAAGCAACTATCTCTGGTAGTCAAAGCTTAGAAGAAGCTAAAGACTTGGCTATTTTATTACGTTCTGGTGCATTGCCTGTTAAAATTAATGTATTGGAAGTGCGTACAGTCGGTCCTTCTTTGGGTCAAGACTCCAAGGATAAATCTGTTGTAGCCTTCAGTGCTGGTATTGCCATGATCATGATTTTCTTGGTTATTTTATATCGTTTTTCTGGTATCGTAGCTAATATTGCATTACTTGTATATGTTATGCTCTTATTGCTCGTATTAGGCAAAGGCTTTAATGCAACTATGACATTGCCAGGTATCGCTGGTATTATCTTATCCATGGGTGTTGCTGTAGATGCGAACATTCTTATCTTTGAACGTTTCAAAGAAGAGGTGTTCTCCGGTAAGTCCATGCGTGTAGCCATGGAAGCTGGTTTCAGTCGTGCTTTAGCAACAATTACAGATGCGAATGTATCCGTTATCATTACTGCTGCTATCTTGACAATCTTAGGCTCTGGCCCTGTAAAAGGTTTCGCTATCAGCTTAGGCGTAGGTGTTGTTGTAAGTATGTTCACAGCGATTACTGTGAGCCATTTCTTATTACGCTTACTTATTGACTGTAACTTTACGAACCATCCATTCTGGTTTGGTGCGAATATCTCTCCAAGCACAAGTGCTGACGCATTTGCACCAAAATCTTTGAAAGGAGGTAAACGCAAATGACATTAGACGTAATTAAGCATCATCGTTGGTGGTTTGCTATTTCCTCCACACTTGTTATTATCAGTTTGATTTCCATCTTTACTAAAGGCTTTAACTTTGGTATTGATTATACTGGTGGTACGATTGTTGAAGTTGTATTTGATCAACCTGTAGAGGTTAGTCAAGTTCGTGACGTATTAAAAGAATATAATCTTGAAAACGCACAAATTCAGCTTTCTGGCGATACTACTGGTGATACAGCGGGCGAAGACGTAATGATTCGTACACGTAATCTTGAGCCTAGTGAAAGTGCCGCTGTGATTGAATCTTTGACTAAATCTATTGGTAACAATACAGTTAAACGTATTGAAACTGTAGGTGCTGTAATTGGTTCCGAAGTTACAGAACATGCGTTGTTAAATCTTGTTATAGCGTTTGCGGCATTAGCATTGTATATTTCTTATCGTTTTGAATATAAAGTTGCTATTTCTGCGCTCGTTGCTATTTTCCATGATTTGATTATGGTTCTTGGTGTATTCTCTTATTTCCAATTAGAAATTGATGCGTCTTTCTTGGCGGCTATTCTTACGGTTGTAGGTTACTCCATGAATGAATCTGTAGTTATCTTTGACCGTGTTCGTGAAAATACACATACACATAAACGTTCTGATACATTTGCAGATCTTGCGAATGCATCTATTACACAAAGTATTCACCGTAGTTTCTATACATTGGCTACCGTTATGTTTGCCTGTGTATCCCTTTATCTATTCGGTGGGGACACTACAAAGAACTTTGCTCTTTGTATGATTATCGGTTTTGCTAGTGGTGCGTACTCCTCTATCTGTGTAGCTACATCCTTATGGGTTATGTGGAAGAGTCGCAACAAGAACGATATCCGCAATCAACAATAATATATAATGCTTTTACCTATTATTGGTAAAAGTATAAGAACCTCTCTGTATTATATTCAGAGAGGTTCTTTGTTTATGTATCATTTATTAATAAATTATTACTATGGATAACTCATAGATATATGTATAGGATATATGTACATAGTAAGGAATATACTTATTGAACTCTTTGTATAGGGGGCGTAAAATAGCAAGGTAACACAATGTTGAAAAGGGGATAGATAGATGGATTCAAATCGATTATGGAGCCCTGCTTTTATAAACTATGGTATAAGCAGTGGCATTTTATATATGACACAATATGTTCTTGTAGCAGCCTTGCCGATAGTCATAACCTCTGAATTAAGTGGAAGTGATTTAGATGCGGGATTAGCGATGACCTATTTTCAAATAGGCACAATTGTATGTAGGCTCTTTGCAGGTCGCTTGATTGATGGCTTTAATAAACGAGTTGTATTACTACTATCAACTGCTTTATTTTTCATCATTATGGGGCTCTTTAATTTTACAACCTCTTTAGAAGCCATCTTTGTATTGCGGGGGCTACATGGTGTTGTATTTGCTTTGGGTACGACTGTAATGGCGGCGTTGGCGGTATTGGTGTTACCTCCTAATCGAAAGGGGGAGGGCATAAATATGTTTGCTATCTTTTCGAATGTGGCAATGGTATTAGGCCCTGCAATAGGCTTATATGCACTTGCTTCATATGGTAGTATAGCTCTCTATCTTTTCTTAACTATTATGACTGGCTTAGTCCTAGTATTGAGTAATTGTATTCCCTTATCAAAAGAATTAGCATCGCCTAAACCATCTACTCACAAAGGGTGGCATATATCTCAATTTATTGAAAAAAGAAGTTTACCTTGGGCTTTAATGGGACTATTTATTGGCTTTACATATTCTGGTGTGTTAGTATTTATTCCCATTGAGTTAAATAGTATGGGCGCTGGTATTTGGGGTAGTGCATTTTTTGCTATCTTTGCAGTAATGATCATAATTAGTCGCCCTTTAGTAGGAAAAGCATATGCTCGGTATGGCTCTACATATATTATCTACCCAGGCCTAGTACTCTTTATACTAGGACTATTAGCGTTAGGAATAGCTACTACGCCATTAACCATAATATTAACGGCCCCTTTGTTAGGTTTAGGTTATGGTGCAGCACAACCAGCATTTCAAGCGTTAGCCATTCAATCAGCACCAATAGAACGGGCTGGGGTATCGACAGCAACATATTTTTTAGCATTAGATATAAGTGTGGGGGCGGGATCTGTCATTCTTGCTCTGTTAGCTAGTGCTGTAGGATATCAGTATCTTTATATGTTTACAGCGGTGACAATGATTGTAGCGTTGGCTTTATATCATATATGGATAAAGAGGTATACGCCTCTAGAACTGTAAAACAAATATAGTGATATAGTAAAAGCTACTAACCGTATTAGACTATTAGACACAATATAATAATCAATCCTTAGAATGTATTTTATGGTATGTTCTAAGGATTTTTCTTTTATCAAACAGTTATAAGCTTATAGGTTTATAAGATAGTACTTAAAAATAATATGAATAAAGATAAAAGAGAAAATAGTGTTATAAAATTTAAATCCTTAAATTTGTCGAAATTAGAAGTAATTTTTGAAATGTGTAGTGAAAATAAAATGAAGTTGTAAAAATGGCCACTTTATGTGTTGACGATATTTTTATTTATGCTATACTTATACAAGTCGTTAGGACACAGCACAAACGACAAGCAAAAAAACTTCTAAAAAAGTTTTGAAAAAGTGCTTGACGGAATGAGCTGAAGTTGATAGAATAATCAAGTCGCCAGTTGATGAAACACTTCGAAAGAGGTCGTGGAAACTGGTACAGATCTTTGAAAACTGAACAATGATAGGTAATCAATCATATGATTGAACATATGCCAGAGTGCGGGTTTTGACATAGTCAAAACCAACCATAATTCAAAGTTACTTAAATGTAACGACAACAAATAATGAGCTATTCAAATAGCTTCAAGAT